>ERZ773267.14-NODE-14-length-131506-cov-8.155617_pt1 | contig 131506 bp, 139 predicted proteins | sample MGYA00511959_ERZ773267 | MGnify/ENA primary metagenome ERZ773267 (study PRJEB29015, sample SAMEA2738165) | human oral metagenome | biome: human oral; feature: human-associated habitat; material: saliva | place: China | collected 2240 ...
TTTCAGCGGCGAAATTTCTCGAGCGCCTCGGCGTGATCGGTCACGAACTCGACCGTGCCGAGATATTCGCCGGCCGCATCGTACATCGCCTGATACTGCACGCGGATTGGCTGCTCGCGGATGCGGCGATAGACAATCATCTGCGTGCGCTTCTTCGCCTTGAAGTCTGCGATCAGATTGCGCACGACGGGTATGATCTCAGGCGGATGGCAGTTCATTACATCACGCCCAAGCGCGGACATGGGACGCGTGAAGACCTGCCCCTCGTTGGTAAAGAAGCGGACGACGTCGTCCTTGTCGATGAAGGTGATGTCGACGGGCAGGAGTTTAAAGATCGCCGTCAACTGCTCCATCGTAAGCGTACCCGTAGGGAATTGCAGTGCTCCCCCGGACGGCGCATCAGCAACGCGCGCCGCTTCCTGATCGAGCCATGCCTGTGCCTCCGGCCACGCGGGAAGGTCGACGTCGAAGGACGATCCCATCGTCACGAGATCGTGGTAGGCGCGGTACCACTCCATCTGCGTGAAGTACCGAAGGCTGAGCGGGAACAGGATGCGTTCCTCCTTAAAGATCATCTCGCGCACGCGCTGCACGAGATCGCGAATGCGCGACTCGTAGAGCGGCAGGGTCTCTGCATCCGCCTTGAGTGCCTTGATGATCATGCTGAGCTCGCGCTTCATCTCATCGTCAATGCCCCACATCACCTGCGACGGCCCCGTGACGCCGTAGTCATAGAGCACCGGCATCAGCAGTTCTTCCTTCTTGATGTAGTGCATCCGCAGATCGCCGAGGGAAAGCATGTGCGTCAGCATGACATCCATGCGCTTCGCGCCGTCCAGCTCCGCTGTAATCGTATCGAGCAGCTGTTCAAGGGCGTGATTCTCCGCGCGCAAAATCGTCAGCGGGTGTCCCTCGGGCAGTGCGTCCATATCATTCGGGTCGACCGATGCCGCCTGCGCGTGAATCTCATCGTGCGAAAGCGCACCTGCGGGCGGAGCGGACGCCGTCCCATGAAAGAGTGCCGAATGCACGTCACAGAGACGCTGCACCTCACTGACCGGCATCCCCTCCTTGATGAGGGACTGCTCTGCATCCATGATCTCATGAGCCTCGACGTGGCTGAACTCCTTGACAAAATCCTTGCGAACGGAGTCCAGTTCCTCCCCATCCGACAGCCGCTCAATAAAGCCGCGCAGACGTCCCTGCCGCGACTGTGCGTCGTCACTGAGCACGGTATAGCCGTGCTCCTCGAAGGCGGCAATCACCTTTGCGAGATCAATGCCCTTCACCGCCGCACCGCGCGGGATCGTCATGATGCGTCCCATCACGTTGAGTGCGACAGGATTCGTGATCTCCTTGAAGCCGACCTCCGCCATGATCTCACGCACCTCGGGATACTCCTCCACCAGTTCGGCAACGCTCTTCTTCAGATCCAGTGTCTTTTCCATAATGAAAGCCCCTTTATATCAATTATAATTTTCACCTTGATGTGACAATTATAACGCAGGACGGTGAAGAAATGCTGTAACCGTTGGTACGGAAAAGGACTGCCCTTCAAAAAAGAGCAGTCCTAATTTCCCGAATCGCTTACAGCGTCTGAAACGTAAACGCCGTGCCGTCGAAGCCAAGCTCGACCGTATCACCGCCGCGCACGTCGCCTGCGATGATCTTCTTCGAGAGCGCCGTCTCGATATTATGCGTGAGGAGACGCCGCAGCGGGCGTGCGCCAAAGTCGGGATCAAAGCCCTCCTTCGCGAGTGCCTCCAGTGCATCATCCGTCCACGCGAGTGCGATGTCCACCTGACGCTCAAGGCGTTTGCTGAGCGACTTCAGCATGATCGCCGCAATGCGCTTGACATCCTCCTGTGTGAGTCCCTTAAAGACGATGGTATCGTCGACGCGATTCAGGAACTCGGGGCGGAAGTACTCCTTGAGCAGTGCCTTCACCGCCGCCGTTGCCTCCGCATAGTCCTTGCTGAGGATCTCATGCGAGCCGAGATTGCTCGTCATGATGATAACGGTGTTCTTGAAGTTCACTACACGTCCCTTGCCGTCCGTCAGGCGTCCGTCGTCGAGGATCTGAAGCAGCACGTTGAACACGTCGCGATGCGCCTTTTCGATCTCATCGAGCAGAATGACGCTGTACGGTCGACGGCGCACGGCCTCGGTGAGCTGACCGCCCTCATCATAGCCGACGTATCCCGGAGGCGCGCCGATGAGACGCGAGACACTGTGCTTCTCCATGTACTCGCTCATATCGATGCGGATCATGCTCCGCTCATCGTCAAAGAGCGACTCCGCAAGTGTCTTGGCGAGCTCTGTCTTGCCGACACCCGTCGGGCCAAGGAAGATAAACGAGCCGATCGGACGGTTCGGATCCTTGATGCCGGCACGTGCGCGCAGAATCGCCTCGCTGACAGCAGTCACCGCCTCATCCTGTCCGACGACGCGCTCATGAAGCACATCCTCCAGACGGAGCAGCTTCTCGCGCTCGCCTGTCATCATCTTCGTGACGGGGATACCCGTCCAGCGGCTGACGACGCGGGCAATATCCTCCTCGCCAACCTCCTCCTTGAGCATCTGTTCACCGTCCGCCTTTGCAGTGAGTGCCGCTTCCTCGTCGGCGAGCTTCTTCTCAAGCTCCGGCATCTTGCCGTATTTCAGCTCCGATGCACGGGCGAGGTTCTGGGCGCGCTCAGCTGCCTCCATCTCACCGCGCAATTCGTCCATCTCCTTTTTGATGGCACGTACGCGCAGAATTGCCTGCTTTTCCCCTTCCCACTTCTCTTGGAGCTTCTGCTCCTGTGCGTGAAGGCTTTCCTTCTCGGCGACAAGTGCCGCGAGTTTTTCCTTCGAGTCCTCGTCCGTCTCCTTTTTCAGCGCCTCCTCCTCGATGTCGAGCTGGAGAATCTTACGCCGAATCTCATCGAGCGGTGCGGGCATGGACTCAATCTCCGTGCGCAGCTTTGCCGCTGCCTCATCGACGAGATCAATCGCCTTGTCGGGCAGGAATCGATCGGAAATATAGCGGTCAGAGAGTGTCGCCGCGGCGACGAGGGCCGCGTCGCGGATGCGCACGCCGTGATGCACCTCGTAGCGATCCTTCAGTCCGCGCAGGATGGAGATGGTGTCCTCCACCGTCGGCTCGCCGACCATGACGGGCTGGAAGCGGCGCTCAAGTGCCGTGTCCTTCTCGATGTACTTGCGGTACTCGTTCAGTGTCGTAGCACCGATGCAGCGGAGTTCCCCGCGCGCGAGGAGCGGCTTTAGGAGGTTGCCCGCATCCATTGCGCCCTCGGCAGCCCCCGCGCCGACGACCGTGTGCACCTCGTCGATAAAGAGAAGGATCTGCCCCTCGGACTTTGCGATCTCGTTGAGGACGCCCTTGAGGCGCTCCTCGAACTCACCGCGGAACTTTGCCCCCGCGACGAGCGCGCCCATATCGAGCGAGTAGAGCGTCTTATTCTTCAGCGACTCGGGGACATCACCCGCCACAATACGGCGTGCCAGTCCTTCGACAATCGCCGTCTTACCGACGCCCGGCTCACCAATGAGCACAGGATTGTTCTTGGTACGGCGTGAGAGAATCTCGATCGTGCGGCGAATCTCCTCGTCGCGGCCGATCACAGGGTCGAGCTTGTTCGCACGCGCTGCTGCCGTGAGGTCGCGCCCGTATTTCTCAAGCGACTGATAGCCCTCCTCGGGGTTGTCGCTCGTCACGTTTTGCTTGCGGTTCTTCTGGATGGCATCCTGTACGCTGCTCTTCGTCAGACCGAACTCGCGCGCAATCGCCTGTACCTCCTCGCTGCCGTCCGTCACGATCGCGAGCAGCAGATGCTCGGTCGATACATACTCGTCTTTCATCGACTTCGCCAGTTCCTCGGCACGCCCGAGCACGCGCACCATATCCATCCCCATGCCGAGACGGTTTGAGCCGTGCACGCTCGGGATAGAGGCGAGCTCCTTCTCCAGACGAGCCTTGAGCATCGGCAGATCCACACCGCAGACCTCAAAGATCGTTGCGAGCAATCCTTCGGGCTCTTTGGCAAGTGCAAGCAGCACATGTGCCGACGTGATTTCCTGATGATAGCGCATCGCCGCAATCTGCTGTGCCGATTGGAGTGCAGCCAGCGTCCGCGCAGTATATTTATCCTGTTCCATAGGTATCCCTCCACTGTTTTCCTGTTTGATGGTTCTATTATAACAGATAAAGTCAAAAAGTCAAATATAATTTTTGATTTTTTGACATTTAGTGCAAAAAAAGACGCTGCACGCAACGAAAACCTCGTGCAACGCCTCTTCTTTGTGCCCCTTCCACCGCATATACGATCCCCCTTCCCCGTTATGCCGGGGAAGGCTTTGGATAACGGCATAGTAGCTTCCCCCGTTGACGGGGGAAGTGGCGAGCTCTGCAAGCCGATAGGGAGGAATTCCTCCATTCACTCTTAGATCATATTCTTCTTGTAAATGTCGTAGAGGCTCTTCAGTTCCTCCATCTTCGCGTACATCTCGAGCTGCAGCGCCGATGCCGTTGCATCATCGCCCTCGTTCAGCGCCTTGATCAGCAGGGTAAAGAGCGCCTTGTCATCAATCGTATCCTTCGCGAGGTAGACGCGCAGGTCGCGAATCTTGTTCCACATATAGGCATCCTGATCCGTCACGAAATCGCTCTTGATCTCCGTCATACGGCGAACGATATCGCGGTTCTCCGGAATGATGCGGCTGATCAGCTCGATCTTCCAGCGCAGGAGCGCACCGGTACGGAACGAGTCAATGATGCGCGGCGTCAGCGTTCCGCCCACCGTGATTACCGCGAGCTTCTTCTCGTTGTGCTCAAAGCCGAGCATGTTCTCCCAGACCGTCGCGGGCGGTTTGCCAAAGCGCGCATCGCGCTCCTCTGCCGTATAGTGCTCAAAGACATCCTCCTCGCTCCGATAGGCGCGATCTGTCTCAAGATAGAGCCCCTGCTCGCCCGGCTGCTTGGAAAGCTCGGCGAGCAGTTCCTCTGCCGTGCGCCCCTTCGTGTGCAAAACGCCGTCGAGGATGGCGAGATACGAGGCGGCGAGGACGAAGTACGTATTCGAGTACGGATTCGTTGCACGCAGCTCAAAGCGCGTAGCCAGCGGATTCTTGATGTCACGGATAAGGCTCACGAGCACCGTGCGATTGCGCGCGGGGATCGCAGGCGTCGCGCCAAAGGACGTAACGATGCAGACCGGCGCCTCAAAGCCCGGCTTCAGGCGGTTGAATGCGTCATTAGTCGCCGATACGAACGGATTGATGACCTCGTAGTTGCGCAGAAGTCCCATGAGTGCGCCATAGCCGACGGCGCTCATATAGTGTTCATTCTGATCATCTGCCGCAAAGAGATTGTGGCGTTTGCCGTCCTTCGTGATTGCCGCGAGGCTCAGATGGGTATGTTCACCATTTCCCGCCAGTCCGATGAGCGGCTTTGCCTTGAAGTTCACCTCGAGCCCATAGAGGCGGAAGATCTCGCGGACAAAGGTACGGATGAAGAGCTCGTTGTCTGCCGCCTGTACCGCATCGTCATATTTCCAGTCGATCTCGATCTGCTCGCAGACATGGGTCATGCGGCCGGTATCGTCGATCTGCGCCTTCACGCCGCCGACCTCTTTATGCCCCATCTCCATGTGGAATCCATATTTTTCGAGCTGGATCAGGCACTCCTCAAGCGCCGAGCGCACGGCACCATGCGTCCGCTCCCAGTACTGCTCGTTCATCACCTGCGACGCCGACATCTCCTCAATCGAGGCATTGTCATCGAGCGGCGTCTTGACCCAGAACTCGAGCTCCGTTGCGGAGGTGAATACGATATCCTCGATGTCCGCACCGTTCAGGCTCGGTGCCGCGGAGATCTTCGGATTCTCATGGAAGAACTTCAGCAGTTCCTTCTTTACGTAGACAAGCGTATCCGTGAGCACCGCGCGGGGATCAACGCGCTTTCCCTCATGCACGACAAAGGATGGGATGCGCAGCGTACCGATCGGCAGCCCCGTCTCCTCATCCGAGCTCTCTGGATTATAGTCCACAAACCAATTGACAGAGGGGTCAACGGGGAGATCCACCTTGGCGTTCTCGATCGTTGCGATCTTCGGCAGAACAACCGAGGAGCCATCCGTCTGCACGGCCGTACCATTGTAGAACGCGTCGATATCGTCGAGAAAAATCTGTACCGGAATCTTCTCATCCGTATCATTTCCCGCCATATCGATGCCGACGAGTGAGACGAATCGCACCTCGGGATGTGCTTTCAGCTGGGCAACAATTTCCTCACGCGGTGTATGGGCAGGAATTTTGTAGAGAAGTTCATTCATCATGCATACCATCCTTTTCCTAGAAGATACCGAACGGATTCTCCCGTCCACGCGGTAAAACCACGCGCCCATCTTACCATTTTTCAGCGTGGATTGTAAAGTGATTGAGAGATGTATTCACCGACTTAAGGAAACACTAATAAATTCGGCACAACCATCTTAACATATCTTTTTCACCCGCTTATCGTTAGCAAATCCTCCACATAGCTCTCGCTATGCGCCTAGTTTGTCTCCTTGTAAAAAATCTGCATCAATACGACGTAGCAAATTTATGCTGATGCGCTGATAAACGGAAGAGTTTGCTGAATAGGTTCATAGGATTCTCCTTGCACGGTGATAGCTTTTATGCTATCATCAAAATGTCTTTAATAGGGAGTAAACTATGTATCGAATTGAGTTCTACGAGAAAAGAAACGGCATATCCGAAGTATGGGATTTTCTCGAGGAGTTACGTGAAAAAAGCAAGACGAGCAAGGATGCGCGGATTCAATATGATCAGATCATCTTTTACATCGATCTCTTGGCACGCAACGGAACAAGATTACCGAGCAAGATCACAAAATATCTGGAAGATGATATATGGGAGCTTCGCCCCGGAAACAACCGCATCTTCTACTTTTATTACGCAGATGGTCAATACGTTCTGTTGCACCATTTTCGCAAGAAAAGCATGAAGACACCACCACGCGAGCTTGCACGTGCAAAAGAAGCGAGAAACGATTACCTTCGTCAGCAAAAGGAGCGAGAAAAATGAAAACATGGGAAGATTACAAGAATCATGTAAAATCCATTGACCTAGAAAGCCGTCGAAATATGGAGGAAATTGAAGAGATTGCAGCCATTGTTTCTTCGATGATCGAGCGGCGCACCGCTCTCGGCATCAGTCAGAGAACACTGGCGCAGCGCTGCGGCTTGCCCCAGTCCTCCGTCGCACGCATCGAATCCTTCAAAACGACACCAAAAATTGACACATTGCTTAAACTCATGCAGCCGCTTGGATTGAAACTCCAAGTTGCTGCACTTTGATCCGACTTCTCAATCACAATCACACTATCGATCTTTTTGGTGGGTTTTTCCTTAGGAATCGCTGATAAAATGAAGACCGTCAGATTGGCGTAGACTTTTCGTCCGATTGAGGAGGAAAACCGGACGCATAGCCAAAGCTATGTGGAGGATCGCGGGCAAAAAGCGGGCAAAAAAGATGCGCTAAGATGGCGGTGCTGAATTTATCAGTGCTTCCCTTATTCACCTTAATAAGCAAGGAGTGCTACATCTCGCAGGCATCCATCATACGCCTCTGCAAGAAGCTCTCCACCGTCGCCGTCCTGATATCGCAGTACTGCAACAGTCAGCAGGTACACTACATCGTCGATGACTGGCAAACAGCAAAATCATGATGCAGACCCCTGACGGTGTTTTTTGCATAAAATTGAGGCTGCTGCACGTTTGTTTCGTGCAACAGCCTCTTTTTTGACGCAGACTCTACCGATTCCACGCGCACAGCCGACGCTCTGTCAGATCGAGCAGGATGAAGAGCAGCAGCCCGATCGCGCTCAGCACTGCGATGCCGGCGTACATATCGAGGTAGTTCACGCGCAGCCACGCATCCATGATGTAGTAGCCGATGCCATACTGCGTGCCGAATGTCTCCGTGAAGAAGAGGACAGAGATTGCCGTTGCCATCGCCACGCGCACAGCCGTGATGAACTTCGGCAGCGAGGCGGGCACGATAATGTGCCGCACCATCTGTCCGAACGACGCGCCGAGCACGCGCAGCGGGAAATATGTGGCCGGCGGAATCGCGGCGACGGCATCGCGTACCGTGACGATCACCTGAAAGACGATGATGAGAAAGACCAGCAGCAGTTTGCTCGTCTCCCCGACGCCAAAGAGCAGCATGACGACGGGCAGGAGGGCAATCTTCGGGATGGGATAGGTCAGATAGAGGATCGGGGCGAGGAGATGATTGACACGCCGAAAATATCCCATCAGGATGCCGAGCGGATAGCCGACGGCAACGGCGGCAAGCACGCCAACGGCAATCCGCATCAGGCTGTATGCCGCGTGAATGGCAATCGTCCCCGTGAACGTCGCCGTCAATCGGAAAAACACCTGCACGGGCGATGGGATCACAGGCTTTTGAAAGAGCTCCGCCGCTCCCGCCCAAAGGAGAATACAGACGAGCATCCCGGCGGCGATCATCCGCAGTGAGAGTTTCTCCATCATGCCCCCTCCCCCGCGATCTTTTCGCGCAGTGTCTGCCCCATGGCGGAGAACGCCGGAGAACTGCGGCGTGTGATATCGCCGACAAACGCGTTGTCGATCACCTCGACGACACGGCCGGGTTTTCCGCGCATGACGGCAATGCAGTCGGCCAGCATCAGTGCTTCCTCCACGTAATGCGTCACGAGCAGGGTTGTCACCGCATACTTCCTGCGGAGGGAGAGGAATACCTCCTGCATCGCCTCGCGCGTAATCGCGTCGAGCGCGGAGAACGGCTCATCCATCAGGAGCAGGTCGGGGGCGAGAAAGAATACGCGCGCCAGTCCGACGCGTTGTTGCTGTCCGCCCGACAGCTCATGCGGATAGCGCGTCAGTAAGTCTTTCAGTCCCAGCTCATCGACCAATGCGTCCAGCCGCTCCGCATCTTCATCGCGGCGGATGTCCTTGATCTCTGCTGCAAGCAGGATATTCTCGCGCACGGTTTTCCATGCGAGGAGCCCATAGTTCTGCGGAAGAAAGCCGATCCGCAGGGCACGCGGATCAATGGGCGCACCGCCGCAGGTCACCTGCCCCGAGGTCGGATGAAGAAGCCCTGCACCAACGCGCAGGAGTGTCGACTTGCCGCAGCCAGATGCACCGATCAGGGCAAGCACCGTGCTGTGCTCCAACTGCACGGACACATCCGCGAGTGCATGGACCGTATCGTCCCCGCACCCGTAGTCCACAGAGACATTCTTAAAACAGAGCACGCATTTTCCTCCTATGTCCGCCGTGCATGACGCCTGCATCCACACAGAGGAGGTGCCACTGCGTCATGCTTCGGCATTTCGTTTCTCATAGACACCGCTGAGGATGTCCTCCCACCACGACGTATGCTCACGATACCACGCAACAACCGCTTCAATGCCGTCATCGAATTTCGTCTGCGGCTGCCAGCCGAGTTCCCGTCCGATCTTGGTCGGATCGATGGCATAGCGACGATCGTGCCCCTTGCGATCCGTGACGTAGGAGATCTGTTCCTCTCCCCTGCCCAGAACGCGCAGGATCGTACGGACGACATCGATATTGGAGCGCTCATTGTGCCCGCCGACGTTATAGACAGAGCCTTCCGCCCCACGGCGTACAATCGCATCAATGGCACTGCAGTGATCGTCCACATGCAGCCAGTCACGGACATTCTTTCCATCGCCGTAGACGGGGAGCTGTTCCCCCTTCATGGCGCGGATGACCATGAGTGGGATCAATTTTTCGGGGAACTGGAACGCACCGTAATTATTGGAACAGCGCGAGATCGTCACGGGAACACCATAGGTACGCGCATACGCCTGCACGAGCAGATCTGCCGACGCCTTGGAGGAGGAGTAGGGACTGGAGGTGTGCAGCGGTGTCTCTTCTGTAAAGAGGAGATCGGGACGATCCAGAGGAAGATCGCCATATACCTCGTCCGTCGATACCTGATGATAGCGTTTGATGCCATATTTGCGGCACGCGTCGAGCAGGATGCTCGTGCCGATGATATTCGTTTGAAGGAAAATCTCGGGCGTCTCAATCGAGCGATCCACATGTGACTCCGCCGCGAAGTTCACGACCACATCGGGTTTCTCGCGCGCAAAGAGTGCATAGACCGCCGCGCGGTCGGCAATGTCGCCGCGCACAAAGGTGAACTGCGAGGAATTCCTTGCCTCGGCAAGGGTCGCAATATTCCCCGCATAGGTCAGAGCGTCATAGCAGACGATCTGATCCTCCGGATGCTCACGCAGTTCATAGTAGACAAAATTGGCACCGATAAATCCTGCGCCGCCCGTAACGATCATCTTCATGGCTGATTCCTCCGCATCTTTCTATGTCCTCTTTTATTTTCGACGCGCCTCACGTTTTCCCTTCTTTCCCGATTTACAAACAGCAAACGCATGTGCTATGATAGAACTAAGGAGGGATACCGCATGACGAACCGCACCTACATCGCGATCGATCTAAAATCCTTCTATGCCTCGGTGGAATGCATCGAGCGCGGTCTGAATCCGCTGACGACGCATCTCGTCGTCGCAGACGAAAGCCGCACGACGAAAACGATCTGCCTTGCCGTATCCCCTGCGCTCAAAATGCACGGCATCGGCGGCCGTCCGCGTCTCTTTGAGGTCGTCCGTGCCGTGCGGGACGCAAACGCCAAGCGGAAACACCGTGCGCCGCAGCACAGACTCACGGGTGAGACAACGGATGCGACAGAGCTTGCCGCATCTCCGCACCTCGGCATCGCCTACCACATTGCCCCGCCGCGCATGGCACTCTACGTCGCATACAGCGTGCGCGTCTATGAGGTCTATCTGCGGCATATCGCGCCGGCGGACATCCACATCTACTCCATCGACGAGGTGTTCATCGACGCGACGAGCTATCTGGATACCCTGCATATCTCCGCACACGACTTTGCCCTGCGCCTCATCCGCGAGGTACTGCAGGAGACCGGTGTTACCGCGACCGCCGGCATCGGGACGAATCTCTACCTAGCAAAGATCGCCATGGACATCGTTGCCAAGCGCATGAAACCCGATGCGGACGGGGTACGTGTGGCACAGCTGGATGAGCTGAGCTATCGCCAGGCGCTCTGGGCACATCGCCCGCTCACGGACTTCTGGCGCATCGGCAGGGGCTACGCCGCAAAGCTCGAGGCAAACGGCCTCTATACCATGGGCGATATTGCACGCTGCTCCCTCGGCAAGGCGTCTGAGCACTATAACGAAGATCTGCTCTATCGTCTCTTTGGCGTACAGGCAGAGCTGCTCATCGACCATGCCTGGGGCATCGAGACGACGCGCATGGAGGACATCAAGCACTATCGTCCCAAGTCGCGCAGCATCCACCACGGACAGGTGCTGCAAATGCCATACGCCACCGACAAGGCGCGTCTCGTTGTGTGGGAGATGACGGATGCACTCGCGCACGATCTCGCCGTAAAGCACCTCACCTGTGACCGCATTGAGCTGACCATCGGCTACGATGTGGAGTCCCTCACCCGCCCGGAGATCCGTTCTCTCTACCACGGCCGGATTCGGACAGATCGATACGGCCGCAGTGTCCCGTGGCCCTCACATGGGCACTGCATTGTGGAGCGCGGTGCGCCGCCGCGTGCATTGATGAATGCCCTGACCCATCTCTATGATACGATTGTGAACCCGCATCTGCTCATCCGACGCATCACGATTTCTGCGCAGCACCTTCGGACAATCGAGCAGCACAGCGCCGATGCGGAGCAGCTGGATCTATTCTCTGCCGACGAGGCCGCAGGTACTCTTCTGACGGCGGAGGAGCGTCGTGCACAGGACAAGGAAAAGGCACTTCATGCCGCCGTTGTCGCCATCAAGCAGGCCTATGGAAAGAATGCCATCCTGCGCGGGGCAAACTTTATCGACGGTGCAACCATGCGCCAGCGCAACGGACAGATCGGCGGACACAAAGCATAGCGCACGCACGGATGAAAGGAGGCACGACCATGCAGCGAAATATCCATGACTACGATGACATCATCCATCTTGCGCGGCCGATCTCCCGCACCCATCCGCCCATGTCACGGCACGACCGTGCGGGGCAGTTCGCCCCATTTGCGGCGCTCAACACCCTCCATGCCGCCACCGCGCGCGCAGAGCTGCGTCATGCGGCACAGTACGAGGAGTATGAGAAATACGATGAACCGCCTGCGTAAGCAGTCCGATTGGACAAGAGGCTGTTGCATATCCCCCTATCGGCTCACTGCGCTCGCCACTTCCCCCGTAAACGGGGGAAGCTAATATACCGTTATCCTAAGCCTTCCCCGTTATCACGGGGAAGGGGGACCGCGCAAGCGGTGGAAGGGGCACAAAGAAAGGGCTGTTGCACGAAATTTGCGACTTCGTGCAACAGCCCCTTCTTTGCCTTATTGGTACGATCTCATTCGTCTGCCAGCTCCGCGAGCGTCTTCCCGCCATAGAGTCCCGTCCAATCGTCGGAGAATGCCTGCACCGCATCCGCAACGACCTGCTTGGCAAAGATGCCGCGCAGAACATCAGGCGCCACGGTGACGGAATGCGCACCTGCGAGAATTGCACGATCGATCTGGGCGGGCTGCTTGAAACTCGCCGCAAGAATCTCTGTCTCATAGCCGTAGTGGGCAATAATGCCGGCAATGTTCCCGATCACGGACGCCGCATCGACGCCAAGAGCCTCCATACGGTTATAGTACGGGGCGATGCAGTCCGCCCCCGCCTCCAGTGCCATGAACGCCTGATCCATCCCGTAGACGGCCGTCGCCGTCACGTTTGCCCCCTGCCGACGGAGGGCTTTGATGACCTTGACCCCTTCAAAATCGACGGGAACCTTGATGAATACCTTTTCATCGACATGACGGAACACCGCCTCTGCGTCGCGCATCATCCCGTCATAGTCCGTCGCCGTCACTTGGATATGCAGGGGGCGAAGATTGCCGATGATGGAGCGAATCTCCCGCATGTGCGCAAAGAACGGGACACTTCCCTCCTTCTTGACAATGCTCGGATTGCTGGTCACCCCGGCGATCGGCAGATATTCCGAAAGCGCACGGATCTCATCGAGATTTGCCGAATCAATCAGATACTTCATGGTATTAGGATCTCCTTTCACATGGTAAAGCCCACCGACTTTACAGCGGTGGGCAGCAATGTTCAGTTGTCGAGTGCTTTGCGCATCGCAGCGATCAGCTGGATACCGCCGTCGATATCACCGTCGAGAATGTGCTTGACGACTGCACTGCCGACGATCACCCCGTCTGCCTGCTTTGCGGCGCGTGCGGCAGCCTCGGGCGTACCGATACCGAAACCGATGGCAAGCGGGATATCCGTGTAGCGGCGTGCGGCAGAACAGACCTTTCCAATGATGCTGTAATCGATCTCCTTGACGCCCGTGACGCCGTAGTTCGAGACGCAGTAGACGAAGCCCGCCGCATGACGGCACGTCTCCGCCATGCGCGCCTCCGTCGTTCCCGGCGTGATGAACTCCGTCAGGGTAAAATCGTGCGCGGCGCAGATGCCGCGCATTTCCTCCGACTCCTCGTGCGGGACATCGGGCAGGATCACGCCGTCCATCCCCGCTTCCTTGAAGTCCGTGACAAAGCGCTCAAACCCATAGTGATTCACCATGTTGATGTAGCCCATGCCGACGATGGGGATCTCGGAGTGTTTGCGGATCTCCTTGACGATCTCAAGTGCCTTCTTCATCGTCATGCCGTTCTTCAGTGCCTCGACACTTGCCGCCTGAATCACGGGGCCATCCGCCATGGGATCGGAGAACGGCAGGCCGAGCTCAATGAGATCGGCGCCCGCCTCCTCGGCACGGCATACGATGTCCACGGTTGCCTCCGCACCGGGGCAGCCTGCCGTCACGTAGATGTAAAGCCCTGTCCGTCCGTCGGCGCGAAGCTTTGCGAGTCTTTCATTCATCCGCTTGCTCATGCGATGTCCTCCCCCATCTCCTTTGCCACCATCTGCACGTCCTTGTCGCCGCGTCCTGAGAGGCAGACGACAACGCGCTCGCCTGCCTTGGTCTGTGGCATCAGCGTCTCCAGATACGCCAGTGCATGCGAGCTCTCGAGCGCGGGAATGATTCCTTCGATGCGCGAGAGACGCTGAAATGCGTCGAGTGCCTCTCTGTCCGTCACGGAGACATAGGTGACGATGCCCTCGTCCTTAAAATAGGAATGCTCCGGACCGACCCCGGGGTAGTCAAGCCCTGCCGAGATGCTGTAGGCCTCAATGACCTGCCCGTCCTCATTCTGCAGGAGGTTGCTGTACGCCCCGTGCAGGATGCCCGGCGTGCCGCCGCCGCTGAGCGTCTTGGCATTGTCGCCGTCCGCATCGCTGCGGCCGCCGCCCTCGACGCAGAACTTCTTCACGTCGGCATCATGGCGGAAATCATAGATCGTACCGATGGCGTTGCTCCCGCCGCCGATGCAGGCAACGAGGTAGTCTGGTTTCGCGTGGAATTTCTCCTCTGCCTGTGCGCGGATCTCCTCACCGATGACCTTCTGGAAGTCGCGCACCATCATCGGATAGGGATGCGGACCAACGGCGGAGCCGATGACATAGTAGGTATCCGTGATGTTCGTCGCCCAGTAGCGGATCGCCTCACTCGTCGCATCCTTCAGCGTTCCCGTACCGCTCGATACGGGGACGACCGTCGCGCCGAGCAGACGCATACGGAACACGTTGAGCTTCTGACGCTCTACGTCCAGTGCCCCCATGAAGATGCGGCATTCCATCCCAAAGAGTGCCGCCACCGTCGCCGTCGCGACACCGTGCTGTCCTGCGCCCGTCTCTGCGATGATGCGCTTCTTGCCCATGCGGTGTGCGAGGAGTGCCTGACCGAGCGCATTGTTGATCTTATGCGCCCCCGTATGGAGAAGATCCTCGCGCTTGAGATAGATGTCCGCCTTGCCGTAGTGCTTCGTCAGCCGCTCGGCAAAGTAAAGATTCGTCGGACGCCCTGCATACTCCTTGAGGTAGCTGCGGTACTCCGCCTGAAATGCCGCATCGTCACGGTATTTCAGATATGCCTCTTCCAGCTCATTCAGTGCCGGCATCACGATCTCGGGCACATACTGCCCGCCATAGTCGCCAAATCGTCCCTTCTTGCTCATATATTATTGCTCCTTCGTCCCAACATCAACCAGTTCTCTTGCAAACGCCCCGACATCCGCCGCACGCACCAGTCCCTCTCCGACCAACACGCCTTTGCACCCTGCCGCACGGACGCGCTCCGCATCCGCACGGGCAAAGATGCCGCTCTCGCTGATGAGCGTACGGTTCTTATCCGCATAGGGCAGGAGGGCAAGCGTCGTTTCGACGCTTGTCTCAAAGGTCACGAGATTGCGGTTGTTGATGCCGATGAATTCTGCCGACGTTCCCTGTGCAATCTCCAAATCACGGCGGTCATGCACCTCCACGAGGGCATCCATCCCGAGACTCCACGTCAGGTAAAGCAGCTGTTTCAGCTGCTCCGGCGTGAGAATGCGCACGATCAGCAGGACAGCATCCGCGCCCAGCGCACGTGCCTCGTAGACCTGATAGGGGTCGATGATAAAATCCTTGCGCAGAAGCGGTGTATCCACGCGCGCACGCACAGCGGAAAAGTCCGCGTTGCTGCCGAGAAAATGCGGATCGGTATGCACAGAGAGCACGGCCGCGCCTGCTGCCGTATAGATATCGGCGAGTTCCGTGACCGTGTACGCCGTCGTCAGCCGTCCCTTGGCGGGCGACTGCAGCTTGCACTCGGCGATCAGCCCCCAGCCATGCCATCGGAAGTGCTCCGCCATGCGGAACGTCCCACAGGACAGATCCCGTTTCAGTACATCGAGCGGCACGGCCTCCTTCGCCGCCGCGACAATGCCGCGCTTCTTCGCCACAATTTCAGCAAGTATGTCGCGCATTGTGCACCTCCTTCAAATGATTCATTCTGTGCCTTTCGGCGTATTTGTCTATCTTAGAGGAGAATGCGCCATTTGTCAATGAGAGGGCGCACGCGGGCATGTGTGCCGTTCGCGTTCACGCGGGGGAAACACATCATCGGGATGTGCGTACCGCCGCCATAAACGCCGCAATTTTCGCCTCAGATTTCACGCCGTCCTCCTCAAGCCCTCCCGATACGTCAATGCCGAATGGCTGAAAGGTATCCATGACTTCCCCGACATTCGCCGCCGTGATGCCGCCCGCGATCAGCACGGGCTTCGTGACGCGTGCGATCTCCTGTGCTGCTTCCTGCCAGCGAAACGTCTGCCCCGTACCGCCTGCCGCACCCCTCACGTAGCTGTCTACGAGAATGATCTCCGCAGGATAGGCGTTCGCCCCCTCTGCATCGAAGTCGTCCCCATAGCGGTACGCCTTGATGACAGGACGCTCCGCCATGCGTGCCATCTCTGCTGTCTCATGTCCGTGGAGCTGCACATAGTCCAGCCCAACGACAGCGGCAATCCGATTCACCTCCGCCATCGGCGCATCGACAAAGACGCCAACCGTCTTGACGCGCCGCAACCCCCGCGCAATCTCGCGCGCCGTCTCCGGCGCAACATAGCGCCGACTGCCCGGTGCGAAGATAAACCCGATGTAGTCCGCTCCCGCCTCCTCTGCCGCACGTGCCGCTGCTGCGGTCTGCATGCCGCACATCTTCACCCGCATACCATCACCCCTCCGATAAAAAACTGCTGTACGAAGATGGAAAGTCCTTCGTACAGCAGCTTTACTTGTTAGTTCAGCACAATTTTGCTGTAATCTGCCGTCTCCAACAGATAGTCGTCGATCATCTTGAGGAGCGACAGGCGATTCTCTTTGACGCGCGCGTCCTTGTCCATGACCATGACCGCATCGAAGAATGTGTCGATCGCCCTTCCGAGTGCCTGCTCGGCGGGAAGCGTGTCCTCGCCCTCCGCGCGTGCATCCGCCGCGGCCTGATAGGCGGAGAGCAGCGCGCCCTCCTCCTCTGCCTTAAAGAGCGCGGGATCCACCGTACCGCCCGTCACACTGCGGGCGATGTTCCCGACACGGACAAAGGACTGCACGAGCGCCTCGCCCCCCTCCGATGCGAGCAGACGCTCCACATAGGCGGCACGCACGGGCACATCCGCGACGAGATCCACATCGCCCAGCACCGCCTCCTGCACATCGTAGCGCACACCACGCTCGCTGAGGACATTCTTCAGGCGCAGACGGATAAAGTCCGCCACGTAGACCTGCATCTTATCCCGAAATTCTTCAAGGTCGTAGAGATCACACGCCTCATCGACAAGGTCGGAGAGGAGCATCGTGCTCTCCTGCTCGATCAGCATGAGAACGAGCCCGAGCGCCTGACGGCGCAACCCGAAGGGGTCCTGCGAGCCCGTCGGAATCCTGCCTTGGCTGAACGTCCCGACGATATTGTCGATCTTATCTGCTACACTGAGGGCAACGCCGAGCGGCGTCTGCGGCAGCTCGTCCCCCGCAAAGCGCGGCATATACTGCTCGTCGATGGCGCGTGCAACGGCAGGATCCTCTCCATCGAGCAGAGCGTACTCACGCCCCATGATCCCCTGCAGCTCCGTGAACTCCGTCACCATGCCCGTCACGAGATCGGCTTTCGAGAGTTCGGCGGCACGCCGCGCATCGGCGAGAGCGGCATCGTCCGCATCCCCCTCCGCCATCTCCTCGACAATCGCCGTCGTGAGGGCCATGAGACGCACGGTCTTTTCGTACATCGAGCCGAGCCCCCGCTGGAACACGACCGTCTTTAGCTTTTCCCGATGCTCTGCGAGGGATTTTCTGCGATCCTCATCGAAGAAGAACTGCGCATCGGCAAGACGTGCACGCAGAACGCGCTCGTTGCCGTGTGCCACGACATCAAGATGTGCCTTCCCACCGTTGCGCACCGTAATAAAGGCGGGCAGGAGACTGCCGTCCGCTGCCTTGACGGGGAAATAGCGCTGATGGTCGCGCATCGGCGTAATCACCGCCTCGGCGGGGAGCGCCAGATACTTTTCCTCGAACGAGCCGCTGAGTGCGGTCGGATACTCCACGAGATAGAGTACCTCCTCGAGGAGGTCGGGCGTGATCTCCGCCGTGCCGCCGCACGCCTTTGCCGTCTCTGTGATCTGTTCACAGATCATGGCGCGCCGCCGCTCGGGATCGACGATGATATACGCCTTCTCGCACGCCGCCTCGTAGTCCGCCGCCGACGTGATCACAAAGTCCGCCGGGGCGAGCGTCCGATGCCCGCGCGAGTGATTCCCGCTCGTCACTCCAGCAAGGGTAAAGGGCACGATCTCTGTCCCGTAGAGTGCCACGAACCAGCGAATCGGGCGGATGAATCGGAAGTCCAGATCCCCCCACCGCATACTGTTCGGCAGCGGAATCGCACGCACAAGGTCAGGCAGGAGCGAGGTCAGAAGCTCGGCCGTCGCTGCACCGCTCTCATGCACGGAGGCATAGACATAGCCGTCACGCTGAATGAGGGCGGACGGATCGACGCCCTGTCCGCGCGCAAACCCCGCGCCCGCCTTCGTCGGGTTTCCGTCCGCATCAAAGGCAATGGCGACGGATGGGCCGCGCGTCTCCGTATTGATGTCTTCCTGCCGCTCTGCGAGCCCCGTCACAATGAGGGCGGCACGGCGCGGCGTGCCGAGCGTGCGCACCTTCTCATAGGAAAGGCGGTGCTCCTTCAGCATCGTCTCCGCCAGCTGCGCCAAATCCTCCAGGAGGTGCGGCATCACATGTGCCGGAATCTCCTCCGTTCCAATTTCAAATAACAGATCCCGCTTCATGCCTTCCCCTCCTTTTTCAACAGCGGATACCCCAGTTCCTCACGCTGGGCGAGATACGCCTCCGCGCAGAGACGCGCGAGTTTGCGCACGCGCCCGATGAACGCCGTCCGCTGGGAGACACTGATCGCCCCACGCGCGTCGAGCAGATTGAACGTATGCGAGCACTTCAGCACGTAGTCATGCGCCGGATGCACATAGCCTGCCTCGATGACGCGCACCGCCTCCGCCTCGTACTTGTCGAACAGGTCAAAGAGCAGCTTCTCGTCCGAGAGATCGAACGCATACGAGGACTGCTCAAACTCATTCTGGTGGAACACATCGCCATAGGTCACATCATCCGTCCACGCGATGTCATAGACGTTCTCCACGCCCTGAATATACATGGCAAGACGCTCCAGCCCATAGGTGATCTCCACGGAGACGGGCTTTACATCCTGACCGCCGACCTGCTGGAAGTACGTGAACTGCGTGATCTCCATCCCGTCCAGCCAGACCTCCCAGCCAAGTCCCCATGCACCCAGCGTCGGCGACTCCCAGTTGTCCTCGACAAAGCGGATGTCATGCTCCTCCGCGTGAATCCCGAGGCGGGCAAGGCTCTCAAGGTAAAGTTCCTGGATGTTGTCCGGAGACGGCTTCATGATCACCTGGAACTGATGATGCTGATAGAGACGATTCGGGTTGTCTCCATAGCGTCCGTCCGCCGGGCGGCGCGAGGGCTCCACATAGGCGACATTCCACGGCTCCGGCCCCAGAACGCGCAGGAACGTCCATGGGCTCATCGTCCCTGCGCCCTTTTCTACATCATAGGGCTGGGCGAGGATACAGCCCTGCCCCGACCAGAACTCCTGCAGTGTGAGGATAACCTCTTGAAATTTCATGCAAACAACCCCTCCAACAAAAAAACCGCGTATACCCTATAAGAATACGCGGTTTTGAGAAAATAGCAAGACCTATTTAAAACTGTTCCGCAAACTCTGCAAAATACCCGCCTGTCCTTCATTGATATCCTTGTTCCATTGACCGTCATAGGCTCGATCGCCGGACGGAAGCAGAGCACACACAATGATGAGGAGGATAAAGGCAACGACGATGCCGCCGATGATCTTACGCTGATAGGTGCTGCGCGCCTTTCGTACGCGCTGAAGCCGTGCCTCGAGCTCCTGCTGTTTGCGCTCGCGCATCGACTGCGTCGCCGCCTCCGTTTGGCTCTTTTTCTTTGCCATACAGCATGCCTCCCTGCATATTAATCAAACAGGCTCTGTTCCTCATAGACCGGCTCTTTCATCTTTTGGTAGCAGAAGAGCGTCGCGAGCGTGTCCGCGAGTGCGCCGTGCGCCACCGTGTTTCCCCAGTCGTAGCGGTAATAGTCAGCACACTCCGTCAGCTTCCACCATCGGTAGCCGCCGCGCCGTGCATCGGGGACTTTGCGGAACGCCGAAAAAGCAAGCATCACATCATGGCGGTTCGGGTTCGTAATGCGGATCCCCGACTGCGCCAGAAGGCGAATATCGAACTCGATGTTATAGCCGACAAGGAGTGTGTCCGGCGCATTGAAGAGACGTTCCAGCTCCTCACGATGCGCGAGAATAGGGTCACAGCCCGCGACCATCGCCGGCGATATGCGATTGATGCGCTCGGCATCCGGCCACTCTGCCTTACGTGCCGGCGCATACATCCCGTCGACCATCGTCTCACCCACGCCATTCACAACAGCGAGGGTCAGTACTTCATCATCACTGCGAAAGCCGGTCGTCTCCGTATCAAAGACTAGAACCTTTTCTTGCATCAAAAGTCCTCTTTCTTCTGGTTATTTTATCCCAATTATACATGGCTTTCGTCATGATTATTATACAACAGACGGAATCATCTGTCAAGAAAACGCGTCACAAGACGCCCATCATCACAGGGTTGAGGGCAATTTGCGGTTGCAAAAGAATGGGTTTTACGCTAGAATACTTTTATAATATATAGATTATTTCTATAGCTTAAGTCTATTCACTGTTAATCCATCCTATGGTTGAAAGGAGTCTTTTATGAACGCCATCAAACTCCGTGACAATATCTACTGGGTCGGCGCCATCGACTGGTCCATGCGCAGCTTCCACGGCTACGATACGCAGCGCGGCTCATCATACAACGCCTACCTCATCATCGACGATACGATCACTCTGATTGATACGGTCAAACACGGCTTTGAGGAGGAGATGCTCGCGCGCATTTCCTCCGTGATCGATCCGTCGCAGATCAACTGCGTCATCTCCAATCACGTGGAGCCAGATCACTCCTACGGCGTCTCCCTCATCTCCTCCCTCGCGCCGAGCGCAAAGATCGTCACGAGTGCGCCGAACGGACTGAAGGGGCTGCGCGCCTACTATGGAGAGCTCCCCTATGAGACCGTCAAGGCAGGCGACAGTATCTCGCTCGGCAAGCGCACCCTGCAGTTCATCCCGACCCCGATGCTGCACTGGCCCGACAGTATGGTCACCTACTGCCCTGAGGAGAAGATTCTCTTCTCGAACGACGCGTTCGGGCAGCATCTGGCATCGGGCAAGCGCTTCGACGACGAGAATGACCTCGCTATCCTCTGTGAGGAGGCAAAAAAATACTACGCCAACATTCTCTTCCCATACGGAGCACAGGCAAAGGCGGCACTCAAGGCACTGCACGGGCTCGACATGGAGATGATCGCCACGGGACATGGCATTATCTGGCGTTCCCATATCCCTGAGATCATCGAGCGCTACAAACAGTGGTCGAGCGGCGAGACAGAGGAGCGCGCCGTCATCGTCTTCGACAGCATGTGGCACTCCACCGAGGCGATGGCGCATACGATTGCTGAGGCATTCATCGACAAGGGTTACTCCGTCGGCTACTATGACATCAAGAAGAACTCTCATGCGGACATCATGACGGATATCCTCACGAGCCGCTATCTCGCCGTCGGTTCACCGACGCTCAACAATACGATGCTCCCGACCATCGGCGGTTTCCTCTGCTATATGCGGGGGCTCGCACCGAAGGGACGCAAGGCTTTCGCCTTTGGCTCCTATGGCTGGGGCGGGCAGAGCATCCAGCAGATCGAGGACGAGCTGAAGGCGGGCGGCTGCGAGATCGCCATGGACAAGGTGCGTATCCTCTACGTTCCGTCCGAGGAGCAGCTCAAGGCACTCCACGATCAAGTGATTGCACTCTAAAAAATATAAAACACGTAGAATCCCCCCGAAGGCGCAAGCAAGCCTTCGGGGGGATTTTATCCATATCACTCTTCCACAAAGTACTGCATCGATGTCTTCTTGATGTGTTGAATTTCAAGGGGTTTCAAGGTTATCTAGTGCTTATTAGTGCTTATATCACGTTGATGCACTCATTGTTCTCAATGAAACGGTAGAGGTCTTTACGCATCACACGGTAATGACGACCGATCTTGTAGGTTTTGATTTTACCTTCGCGAAGGTATTGTGCAATGGTAGAGAGTGGGAGGTTCAACATGGTAGCAATATCCTTTGGGCTGAACGCTATCATTTTATCCCATGTTCCTTCTTTTGTCGAGAAGAAGTTATCCAGTTCTTTGTTGAACATTGTAGTCTTTCCTTTCTTGTTTGATTGTAGTGGTGCATGGCTTATGGGTTTCTTATCGCTGCCTCTCGCATCCGTCAACCTGCTTCATTCTGTGGTGGTTTTGACGATGCGAGAGGCTGTGATAAGAGAGGTACACAAGGAGGATATAGGAGGCGATAAGGAGGGCTTCAAGCACCCTGCTTCGCAGGCGGGCTTGAAGTATCTTATATATAAGGAAGGTTTTGTCTCTCTTATATAACTTTTCTCCTCTTTCTCTAACTTGTGTGCCAGCAAGGTTTTTTTTCAATTTTTGTATATTTGTGTGCCACCTAGAACGATTCTCAGCGATAACGCAGCAGTTTGATGTTCTTGACGCATTGTGCCCCTCGTTCATCCTGCTGTGCCATTATCCCTTCGTCCATCATCTCCTCGATGCTGCACTCGCTGCCTTCTTCTTTTTTATCTCCGTCAATATCCATGCTGCTGAGCCAATAGGCCGTAGCCATGGTGACAGCATCCAAGCGATCATCATGAGCGATGGCGTTCTTGTCCCGACATATTCGCGTCATTTGGTAGATGAGGCTGTAGGTCTGTCCACTCTCATAGCGTCTGTAGTCATTTTCGATAACGCTCTGGTTGACGATCAGCTTGTGGCGCATGAGGACGGGTTCGAGTGTGTCGATGATACGCAGCTCTTTCTGCTTTGTATTCTTAACCTCAGTGATGGCACACGGGTGTATCTTGCTGAAGATGGGAGACATGATTTTGGTGAACATGCCGTCGCCGAAGTTTGCCTCTACGACGATCTCGTTGACCTGCCAGAACTTTGCGAGCTGCGCCATCTGGGTGAGGGAAAGGTCGCTGTATCCCTCGGTAAAGCCTCCCACGTCCATAAGGAATAGGTATCCGTTGAGGGCTTTCATGACTGCATAGGCACTTTCGTCGCTGCCTCTGCCCGCAGGGTCAATCGCCATGACTGTTCCTGTGTAAGGCATTGTGTCCGGACTGCGGGAAAGCGGTGCGTAGTACATATCGCCATTCATGGCAACACAGGGGATGTCTCCCATGCGCTGCTGCGCTCCGTTTGCCCACGCCCACTTGGTACTGGTTTCGTGCGGGTCTAGGCTGTCGATGATGAGGTCAGAGACTTTGAGCGGATATTTCTCGTAGTCACTGAGGTTGGTGTTGAGCATGAACTGCAAGGCAAAGCCCGCACGCCCATAAGACAAACGTCGCTTCTCGATTTCAATTTCATCAAAGCGCGACGGGTCAGTAGGTTTCCCTGCATATTTCTTTGGGTCACTGAGATATTTGTCTCGGATGAATGGAGCAAGGGAATCCCCGTAGCTTTCCATTTCCTCTTCGCTCTCTGGATAGAGGACTGTCCAGATTCTTGTCTCGTAGCCACGCCTCCGCAGGGTGTTATAAAGGCTGGCTTCGTTCTGCGGCGTCCCAAGATAAATGATCTGCCCGCCCGGCTTTAGGATAGCGTCGTACTCTTTGACGGCCTCAGACAGTTTGTCTCGTTGCAGCTGCGTTCCGCTGTTCTTCGGAACCTCAACATCATCCGAAATTAAGAGGTCGGCGCGTGTGCCTGTAATCTGTCCTGTGATACCAACGGACTTGACGCTCGGGGAGATGTCTGCCTGTGCGCCACCTACGTTGAAGATGTTCTGTGTGTCTAACTGACTTTTGTCTGCCTTCATGTCCGCGAGGAAGGGCAGCGTGCGGATGATGCTCTTAATGAAGCGGGCGTTGTCGTCTGCCCTGTCACGCGACGCGGATATGATGAGGACTTTGAGATCACGATTTGACCAGAGGCGCCACACGGCGTAGGCGCAGGTGAGGAAGCTCTTGGCAACGCCACGGAATCCCTGAATGACGATGCGGTCACTCGGCGGGTTCTGCAAATACTGGGCGATGTCTACTTGGATGGGTGTCGGGTTAGGCAGCCCGATGGATTTCCATACAATGTAGACAAATGCCCAGAAGTGCTGCCGCGCTTTCTCGATGTCCTGCTCCGCCCAGTTCAATGGAGCACCTCTGTTGTGTCATTTCCAATGAGATCAGGGATGGTGCTGACATCCCGCACAATGGTCTCTACGCCCTCCGTCTCTGTGGTGGTGATGAAGTCGTTGTCTTTGAGGAACTGACGCACCTTGGCGAGGAAGGCGGGGTTCTTTCGCATCTCCTCGTCCTGAAGCCCCTCAAGAAGTGCATCGGCTTCCTGCTGGGCAAGGGAATCAATAAGTTCCTGTGGTAGTTTTATCCCTGCCATGTTGTTTGTCTCCTTTCAATGTGTCTTTTGAGAATACGACGACAACACTTGGGAAGGGAGCACTATTCTTGCTGCCTCCAAATTTGTGGTTCATTTGGATTCCTCCTCCGGAAATTTCATAAAGCACATCCAATGTGTATTCATATTCTTGCCGCTGCGATGCCCGAATAGCGGCTCTGCCCGGATTGCCGCAAGCACCTCGCGGAGCGGGATATTCACCTCGCTCCATTTGAACACGAGCGTTCCATATGGTTTCAGTACACGCATACACTCCCAAAATCCATCATGCAGCACCTGCGGCCAATCCTTGTCAAGACACCCATACTTGAGCCGCGTCCACGATGTCGTCCCTGCATTCCTAAGGTGCGGCGGGTCAAACACCACAAGATAAAAACTCGAGCTCTCGAATGGCAGCGCACGAAAATCGCAAACCGTATCAGGATTCACTTCGATGTAACGGTGCGGGTAGAACTCATGATATGGGACTTCCCGATTGTCGCAGAACTCCACATGCGGGTTTTTCTTGTCGAACCAGAACATCCGAGAGCCGCAGCACGCATCAAGTATCTGTTTCATTACTATGACCATTCCTTTCTGTGAAAAACGTGGAATAGAGGAGTTGATTTCTGCCTCCCATGTAAACTATCAGGGGAAGGATTTCATCTCCTCTAAACCCCAAAATTTAGCCATTTACGAGCATTAGAATTGAAGTCTATGCGTCTGCTTCCTTCTTCATGGGACGTGGACTGCGGAATGTAATGTATGATTCGGGAACTTTGAACTCAAGGGCAACGACTTTACCCTCATTCCGATGCTCCTTTGTGCATTCATACTTCTTGCTCAATCGGTTCATAAGGCGTGAATCTGATGTGTAGATCGTTGCAATCTTAGTTTGACGATCGAGCTGTACAACGGTTTCCTGCTCCTCAACGGGGAGCCCGGATGTAATGCGTGTCATGTTGTTTGTCTCCTTTCGATTAGAGATTATGCTTTGCTGCCCATTCACGAAATACCTCAATGAAGGCATAGTCGAGCGTATCATCATCTTTTCTGTAAGCACGTTCCAGTTTATAAGCCCACTCGCTGTCGCCACTTTCACAAGCGTTTATACTTGTGTATTCAATGAGCTTTTCTACGGTTGGGGCATACTCATCCACTTTTGTCATATTGTTTGTCTCCTTTCAGTGTGTCTTTTGAAAATACGACGATAACGCTCGGGAAGGGTGCGCCATGCTTGCTCCCACCAAATTTGAGCCGTCCACGAAGGAAGCGGATGTCACTGGATTTCAGACAGTAATTTTGAAACCATTTTGTGTCGGTACGTGCGGGCAGGAGGCAAACGACCTTGTCTGCTCTGCCGCTCTGTACTTCACGCCATGCTTTTTCAATCCACTGTCCGATGGTGCGCCCATAGGGCGGGTTCATAAAACATACACCATGCCACGCCATAAGAAGCCCATCATCCTGTGGGGTGAAGTATTGCCCGCATTTAGCATTCTCGGGAAGTGCGCATACGTCGATGTCAAAGTGAAACTCAGTGTTCAGTGTATCGAAGAAGTCCTGTGGGGTTGCCTAAAGGTCTGTCTTGCTTGACAGCATTCCTTGGTTGAGCATTTATGTACCTCCTTTAGAAATGTACTTTCCACTGCACTTCGCCGCCGTTGACTTTGTTGTCTTTGAGATCATAGTGAAGTTCGGCGGCAACGGAGTGGCTCTTGCTGTAGTTGCGCTGCAAACTCACGGGGATGTAGGTCTTGCCGTCGTGGATGCCCATGCCGACGCCAAGCTCCCAGTTGCGGTAGTTGTTGATCTTGTAGATGCCTACGGGGACATCTTTGTTCTCAGGCTGCGCGGCGACGATGGTGGCATCTGTTTTGGCAAGTGCCTCTTTGGGCAGCGCAGCATCGTTTCTGGCGAGCTTTTCCTGCACGGTATAGGTAACACTACTCCCGCCATCGTTTCGTTCATTGTAGAGCGTCTGAGGGCGTCTCAGCCCTATCTGCGCATCCCGAATATAGCTGGCAGTTTCCCGTGCGTTGCTTCTATTCATGTCAAGTTTGTTTTCAAGGACGTTCTCGTTCACGGCTTCATCAGGGGTGAGGACGATGGGTTCTTCTTGTGTCTTTTCGCTGTCATGCTTGCAGCTCCCAAGGAACAAGACACAAAGGATAATGGCAAGACAAACAAAAAGAACCGCCATAAGACGCCTCTTTCTGCTCATGCCTTTAATCCGCTTCATAAAGGATATTGGCATCAAAGGTTTTTCCTCCAATCAACGCCCCGTCGGTGTACTGCCACATGAAGCCCTTAATGTCGTCATTGGACGACCACTGGGCGTTCCAAACAGGACAGCCGAGGGACTGCCAGTCGATGTAGTTTTCGAGCCAGTGACAGGAGGCATAGACGCCACAGTCAAGTCCGATGGTGTCGATAAATGCCCTGCACATGGCGGTCATTTCGTCGGGGTCGAAGGCGAAGCCCTTGCGTGCCTTGTACTGGTCTGCATCCTCCATGTCGTAGAACACAGGCAGCTCAAGGAGCACTCCTGCTTCGTCAATGACGCTCCGACAATGGCGTGCCTCCTCGCGTGCGTGCCACTCGTTCAGTCCATAGCCGTAGTGGTATGCGCCGCAGATCAGCCCGACGCGGTGTGCTTCGTTGACGTTGCGCCTGAACATATCATCGACGCCTGTGCGCCCATAGGAGGAGCGGACAATGACAAAGTCATAGCCCGCGTCCTTTACGGCGTCCCAGTCCACCCAGCCGTTGTTTTCGGATACGTCAATTCCTCGTTTCATATTTTTTGTCTCCTTTCAGTCGTTTCTCCTCGGCGATCTGCTTCATCTTGTCCCGCAGGAATGCAGGGATGATATAGCCAAAGCCCATGCGGTCAATGTTCTCAATGAGGCTCATGCCTTCAATGAGAGCGAATCCTGCGATGACCATGTCACGGAAAATGTCTACGTGGATGGCGGTATCGAGCATGAAGCCGATGAGGATACAGACAAAGATGCCCGCTTTCTTGAATAGTCCCTTTGAGCCGACGGCAGAGCTGAGCCGATGATGCTTCAGTCCTGCGCCGATGCCTGTGAGGACATCAAGACACATGAGGACGGCGAGGGCTTCGATGCTTGCGTCAAGACCGCCGAAGGCTTTGTCTAGGAAGGTAAAGCAGATGCCGAAGAGCGTTCCTGCGGTCAGCTCTGTGCTCGTCCATGCGTTCTCGATGGCGTGGATGAGGGCGTGGATTGGTGTGTCTGTGGTAATGATGTTGTTGTCTCCTTTCAGTCGGTGATGTTATACAGTAAAGCATCCGCAATGAGGTATTTTCTGCTACTCATGTGTATGGCTACAATCTTATCTCTTGTATCATTGTCGATACGTGTTCTGTTTGGATATGACGTGACAACTACTATCACAGAACTTTCTGGGGAAACAGGAAATTCAAAGTTTTGTGTGATGGATTCCTTACCCGTATAGTCACCATAAGGATACCTGAAGTACCATGTAGGTATGCAGAGCGGAGCGATGTTACTAGCCGATATGGTAAACATCAACTTGATGAAAAGACCATCTGCATATTCCATCATGTTCGGTTTACAGTTAATATCTTTATAGAGATCTATGTTTTCAACATGTGCCGCCTTGGCAGAAGCTGCAGGATTAAGGATGGAGGTAAATGAGACGGGCTGCGAATGTCCACTAAGACGGGAAAATATATCGTAGACATTAGTATCAAAATGATTGTAGCTTATACTATTGGGTGCTACTTTTTCACCCGTGACAGCCTTGTTGCGAATCTGCGCCGTATCAATAACGCCACTGAATCCAGCAGCTGCAACAGCTTCCTTGGCACTTTTCGCTGCTGCTGCGGCTGCTTCACTTGTCCTCCTTTCATAGCCATTCATATCAGTTTCTTTTTCACTTATCCATTGAGCGGTTTGCTGCGTGCGATCTTCCATGGCTTTTACGCTTTGCTCTGCACGCAAGACATTATTCTCGTGGGTGATAATATTGTCTTTTGTGGCGTTGACACTCGTCAACGTCGTTGTTGCCAGATGGGCACTTTCCCGCGCTTCTGACGCACTGTTCTCTGCTTCGTCAGCGTGCCTTTCCGCTTCCTCCCGAGCACTTATTGCATCGTTCAGTGCCCTCTCTGCATTACGTTGGTGTGTGGCTGCTGTTGCAACACATTCCTCAACATGAGCGGTCGTATGTTCTGCCCGTGCTGCGATTGCCTCGATCTCCTCACGGCGGGCGACGCCAACCTTGTCCAGATGGCTGAGTGTCACAGCGTCGTGCGCGTCCACGGGGTCGCTGAGGTTCTTGATGCGCCGCCCCTGTCCCTGCCATGAGTTGTCGTCATCGGCGAACATGCCTGTGCTGGCGATGAGGTCGCTGTTCTCTTCCTCTACATGAAGGAGCTGTGTACTGAGCCTGTCCATCTCGGAGGCGAGCAGGAGGCTGCCGTCACTGAAATCCACAAGGCTACCTGTGGGGGTCTGGCGGTAGATGCAGAGCGTTGCTCCCGAGACAAAAGGATGTACGGGTGTGAGGGTGAGGGTCTGCCCCTCGATGGTGTAATCACGGTTGTATTCCAGAAGGGTGGAGGCGTTGGCGTGATCGACACGCACTTTGACAAACTGTTTGCTGAGATAAGGAAAGGGGAAGTTGTATGCCGACTTCCCCTGCTCCCACTCATAAAAGATGGTTGCTTTATGCTGCATAATGCTTGTGTCTCCTTATTGTGTCTTTGGGCGTTTTTCCGGTACGCCGCTGTTTTTGATGAGGCTGTCAATGTAGGTCATGAACGGAATAAAGCGCGGTATTGGCAATACATTGTATAGTCTGCGTACATCTTTTTGCGTTCCTTCGCCACTCATAAAGCCCGCTGCACCTATACTCGCTGTGACGGGAGCAAGAAGCTCTTGTATGGCTGGCAGCTGTGCAACTGCATTACCAAATTTGTCTTTGGCGTCTTGGTCTTTCGGTGTGCGTGTGCTGCGGTCAACAGTGGTGCGGATGGTCGGTGCGCCTGTTCCTGCTTCCCATGCGTCATTAAAGAAAGAAAGTGGGGATGCCATGGCAGAGCGCAGGGCAGCCACACGGAGGAGCTGTCCCTCATCAAATTGCTGTTTGAGGTAGTCATTCGCCCCTGTGGCGTTTCCTGCGGCGTACATGAGGGCACCCTTAAAGCCCGCACGCAGCATGAACGCGGCGGTGTTCGTCACCATAGACATGCCAAATGCGATTGCATCGTCGAGGTCACGGGCGGTGAGGGCACGCATGGTCTGGCCGCTGATGGCACGCAGATTGTAGTCTTTGAACTGCAATAAGACGCGCATCAGCCAGCTGTTGGCTTTGACAAGGTTTTTGTTGCCCTGTTTTGTGCCTGAGACAATCGCCCGTTCTGCATGGGTTTGTGTCATTCCGTAGAACTGGAAGTAGCTCTGCGGGTCGTTCTCACGCCACGCTTTCCAGTCATTCCCGATGATGTTGCCCTTCGCATCGACCTTTGTGTATTTCCGTAGGTTCTCCATGATATTGTCGAACTTTTCGGGGGTGATGTTGGAGGCTTTTAGTTTTGCCTTGGTGAAGGGATTCCGCACGCTGCTGAATGTCTTGAAGCCATGCGCATAGGCGACGGCGTCGGCGATGTAGCCTGTGCGGAAATGGCGGTACATGCTTTCGGTCATTTTGGGGAGCATGTTGAGGGAGGAGGTGACCTTCCCCAAGTTGTGTATCCAGTCGCTCATCCGCACGAGTGCCCCGCCGATGCGGTCTGCATCTTTGGTGAAGGCATCGTGGATGGCTCTGTCTTGGAAGTTGATCGTGTGTGTCTCTGCCTCAAGGGCTGCTCCGCATAGGAAGCGTTCTGCCTCCATGGCTTCTTCAGCACTCACTTTCCCCTGCCGCGCCCTTAATGCAAGTTTACTGAGACTGGGGAGGAAACCAACGAGGTTGTGTAAGCCGCCATAGGCGATAGCTCCCCCGATCTCACCAAGCTGTGCGAAGCCCATGTTTGCACCATTCTTGACATAAGAGGTGTTCAGACCAAGACGCAGTAAGGCTGTGCCTTTTGTCAGGATGTCCTCACGCGGGCGACATCCACGCAGTTCTTTGAGGGAACGCTCAATCTCATGGTACTCGTTCAGGACGCTCTTATTGGCATCTCCAAGGCGGGAGGCTTTGCTCAGTTCGTTCTCGATCTTCGCCATGGCCTCTTGGTATTCTTTCTCTGTGTGAAAGACATTCTTAAAGGCAATCTCCCCGCCGAACCGCTGCATATTCTTCTGCACAATGGCGTCCATGTCGAAGTTACGAAGGTTGTTGTCAAAGGAGAAAGAGAACTCGTTCGGCGTTCCTGCGTTCATCTTCATTTCGAGAGAGGTGTCCATCGGGATGCGCTGCTTTAGAAAGTTCAGTTCACCGACACGCCCAATCATATTTGGGGCAATCTCATCCGTATCACGGAGCAGGATGCTTTCGATTTCATCGTCGAGGCGTTTTTCCAACCACTCCTTTGCGTCTTGGTCGGTGGGCTCGGGCATTTCTTTCAGCGGCTTTTCGGGCAGTCCCTTGGCGGTACGCTCGATGTTCTTTGCCTTGATGCGCTCGTTCTCCATCCGCACGTCGCGTTTGATTACCTCTTTGATGGTGTCATACTTCGCAGCTGCGCGGATGTACTCACGCAGATGGTCGGCGGCGTCCTCAAAGGAATTGAAGTGTGCCTGAAAGTCTGCGCGGAGGTGGTCGTCAATCTGACGCCATAGTTCATCGTCGACGGCTTCCCATTCCTTTTCAATGAGATTGTCGGTCTTTGCGCCGAAATAGTCCGCAGAGTGCTTGCCTATGTCGATCTGTTCTTCCCGATAGTGACGCATGTGCTCTGCGGCTTTTTTGACTTCCTCGGGGACATCCATCAATGCGGTGGCTTTGTTCCCTGCATACTTCGCGTTGTAGTAGCGCACTGCCATGCTGTCAAAGGCAAGCTGTGCGCTGCGGCGGTCAATCTTCTTGTTGGCATTCATCCACGCAAGGCGCTCGTCGGCGTAGTCAAGGTACGGGACAGCCAAACGCTTGATGGTGGTCTCTTTCTGATCTTCCCCCGGAATCGTTGCAAGGCTAGTCAATCCTCTGCCACGTGAATCCCCAAAGAAATGCCCCGCGAGAGCACGGGCGGTGTTGGAGTTGGAGTTAGCCATGAGTCCATAGATGCCCTGCTCCAAGAATTTACCGACGCCCTGTGCAAGACCATTCTTTCCAAGGGCTGCCTGTGTCTCTTTGGTAATGGTGGGGTCTAGCTCGTAGAGATCCTCAAAGAGTTTTGGATTGAGGAGGTTGTCGCGCGAGAAACGCATCCCAGCAAAGACGGTCGAGCCATCGGGGTTGTAATGGACGCCAAGGTGCTGTGCGTCTGCCTCCCGTTTCTGTGCAAGAAGCAGTTTTGTCACGTCGTCTTTGTCAAGGGTGACGCTGCTGCCGCGCTCGCCGAGGGCTTGGTTGATGATGCCCCCGATGCGGTTGCGGAATCCTGCCGGCAGTTTGTCGTCCTCTACTGCATGAGCAAAGACTTCCTCGGGGTCTTGTGTGTCATACTGGCGACGAATGTCATTGAATACATGATTCTTCTTGTTCATGTACTTCTTGACATCCTCCATGAGTTTGGTGAAGTTCTCTGTGCCGATGCTCTTTTCAAGACCTGCATGGACGCCAAGCTCATGGGCAAGGAGGGCATCGACACGGGCGGGGTCTTTGATGTTGTCCGTGAGGAGTACGGTGTAGTTTTCATTTGGGACGTAGAATGCCTTGGCATCACGGGGCAGTTCGCGTCCGCTCACACGAGACACAAGAGCTGCTGCCTTTTCGTAGGTGGTAGCGATTACGCTGCCGTTCTTCTCCAACGCGCTATAGATTTTAGAGCCGATCTTCTTTCCGTACTCTGCGTCATGGAGTTTTTTCATTTCCTTCACGGTTTCGCTGCGGATAACATTTGTGTCTATGCCCGCTGCGTCCATGTAGGCTTTGGTTTCTGCTTTGTCTGCCACCTCTGCCACATGGGCGGTGAGGCTGCCCCTGCGCCCATAAGCAAGTCGGCTGAAGGCTTTCCCTGCGCCAAGTCCTGCCGCAGAGAGCACTGTCCCTGCAAGCATGGCAGCGGCGGCGTCAAAGGCATAGTGGACGTCCTCCCCGCCATACGTCTGTTTGAGGTAGTCATTGACAATGGTGGAGGCTCCCATGGGAGCGTTCCCTTTTGCCAAGGTGTAGGCTGCCTGTCCTGCGATTTTAGCGATCTCACGGGCTTTGCTGACGTTGCGAATCGCACCGCCAAGACGCCCAAGCATCTGCACGCCTTTGACGGCACTGCCCATGGGGACAAGGTTCAACGGGTCTACGATGTAGCCCGCGCCACCCGCAACGTACATGAGCGCACCTGCGATGCTGCTTTCGTTCTCCTGCCGCCACTTCTCCACGAGGGCTTTGCGGTTCTGCTCTACAAGCTGCTGATTGACCAGCCAACGGATTTCTTCACTGTCGCGTCCATTGAGCAAGACAAACTGTTGGGCTGTTTTGTCATTCGGGAGGGCGTTCGCCACGTAGTCGATGTCCTCTTGGGTGACGGGGGCTTTCTTTTCAAACCACCATTTGCCGCTGTGGTCGATGCCGCCCCATGTATACTCAAGTGCTCTGGCGATACCGCTCTCTGTGACGCTGTCCCAGAAGTTTGTAAGCATCGTCGCGACAGTGCCAGATGGCGACGGGAGGGGCATGAAGCCTTCGCCGAAGGTGTCAGGGTCATGGTTTCCTGCCATGCGCCCGTATGTCTGCCTGTCATAGCCCGGCTCTAAGACCTCGGTAAGAAAGCTCCCCGTAAAGCCTTTGCGCTTTCCTTCAGGCTGTGGGTCGCGGTTGTCATGCCCAGTGAAGTCAATATCCCAGTGCGCATTGTCCGTACCAGCGTTTTCATAATTACAAGACCAGCCATTATCATGACAAAAGGAGATGAAGTCTTGCCCCATCTCCGAATCAGGGGTGACCCCCTGCATTACAATGTCCGCTTTATCACCTGTGTGGTGGCTGTGTTCACCACCTGCGTGCGTCCAACGCTCTGCACCTCCCGTAATTAGCGTCATGATGCCATAGTTGTCATTCATGTGTTTTCCAATGAGGTTTAGTCCCCGAATGGAATGAGGCTGAAGCCCGACGGAATTTTCATCGGCGTAGAGTGCCGTTGTGTAGTTGTCCCCGGGGTGGTTGGAGGTAAGGACAGAGAAGTCCAGATCGGTACTTGACACATCATCTTCCTGTGTGTCTCCTCTACTTTCCCCCTCTGTCTGTTCCTGTGCCATGAATCTCTTGATACCACCAACGTATTCGCTGTAGTCCGCTGTATAGTATCCCTCACTCTGAAGCTGTGCTGCATAGTCATCAGGGTTATCAATGCCCTCTACGCCGAATTTTGGAAGGAAGCGACACATATAATTGGTGAAGTCCTCGATGCTGTCAAAGTGCATGAACCCGCCATTCGGGTCAGTTACACCCGCATAGTTATTGTCCTCACGCGCAAGTGGGGATTGCCCATCCTCAGATTCGTGCCTGAACTGGGCGTAGATGATACTGGTGGGGACATGAACGGCTTCTGCTACTTGCGATGCCGATTCATATAAGGTCATGACTGCCTCCTTTCTTTATTCACTGTATTCGCTTTCATATTCATCCAGAATGGACGGGTCATCATAGCTATCTGCATTGTTGAATTGTTTAGGTACAGAACGCGCCTCGTTGATTTTGTCCATATCGAGCGTGGACGCCTCGGGGTCTGGGGTTCCTTCATTTGTGTCTTTCTCATAGGCTTTCATACCATAGTCCCGAATTTGACTGGTGGTAAAGCTGGCATGTTTGTCAGCGGTGCTGCTGTAGATGTCAAAGACACGGGTGTTGGGGTTAAAGGTGAGGGTGATGGTTTCTGCATCCGCAGTTGTTCCATCCGCTCCCAATGTAGCCCAGATGGCGGCGTCCAGCCCCTTTCTGAAGTAGACTGCATTGTTGTCTGTCCCCATGTTGTAGTAAACATTTTTGGGAAAGACAGAATAGTGGTACGTGCCATACTGCTGACGCACAAGCTGATTCATCTGCCGCTGCACCGCCTCTTCTGGCATCCCCGTATCGAGAAGGGCTGTCCATACCTGCCCAAGTTCATTCGCCACAAAGCGGTTGCAGTTGTAACCGAAGTCTGCCTCATCAGAATAGCCGCCGAAGTTGGCAACGCCGTCAATCGTGTATCCTGCGATGTTGTTGCGTCCTGCGGTGACGTTGCTCGTATGAAGGTCTGGATTCTGTTTGGCTGTGTCATTGGATTCTGCGTAAAGACGCAATCCCTGTGCAAAGCCGTCGTCACCCCCGCCATACATGTCAGTAAAGAGCTGAATCTTTCTGCCCTCTGTTGCCAGTGCGCCCCCGAACGTATGCGCAGCTGCATTCGGATTCGTCGCAATCGCCTTGACAAAAGCCATGAGCTGCGGATTACCTCCGATGTTGACGCCACCATCGTCAGAGGGGCGAATTTGGGCAAGCGTGGTTGCCAGATTGTCTGAGATGCTGCCTCGTAAATCCTTGAGCTTACTGTAGTTCATGAGACGATTTAATCCTTCCCAGTTCTCGTTCGCAGTAAGCTGCTGTGCTAGAGGAAGGGCTACGCTATACAGAGCATCTTTGTCAAAGTTGTAGCTGTTGATCGGTAGACCTCCGACCATATCGTCTCCGTTTAAGACACCAGACAAAATGTCGTTGATAGTCTCTCCATCTTTGACTGTGCCACTACTACCATTCTTTGCACCTGCATTCTTCCCTTTGGCACGCATCATGTTGTAGCGCAGCCGTTTTGCGTCATTCTCCTGCTGCTCTACTTTGGACTGAATGTAAGGAATGAACGCGTTATGCTTGCGGGCAAGTTCAGGGTCAGTGATGCGCTCCCCATCAACAGTTTTCATAGCGTCCATCAATCCGGCTCTCCCTTTCTTGATGAAGCTCTGCATCCAGTTATAATCTTCCTGTGTATGGAACTGGCGGTTGTACTCTGCCGCCATGGTGCGGAACTGCATCATTGGTAGGAGGTCAGACGCACGCATTTCGCTGCCGTCAAGGTTCGTTTGAATGACAATGTTGTCCATCATCTGACCGAGGCGTTTCTCGTCGAGGTGTCCTGTCTTTATCAGCTGCTCGCAGTAGTCCGTGAGGAGTTTTGTCTTGTATTGCAGAGGAAGTCCCATGAGGCGCACTTCGTTAAAGACTTCTTGTGTCTTGGCGGTCATTTCCCCGTTGGTCTTGAGGAGCTCCGCACTGTTTTCCACAATATCGTTCAGCTTGCTCGTCGAGGCTGCCATAACGGTGGTGACTTCGTTCTCGTAGTTCTTCTTTTCCCATGTGCCCATGAGGTTTGCCATGTTGACAAGCTGGTTCTCATTGAAGCCTGTGTTAAAGGCGATCGCATTGATGGGGGCTTTGTCGCCGCTGAGGTTGGCACTCTGCCAGTCCTGCGAGAATTTGCGGTAGCGGTTGGCTTCCTCCTCTGCGCTGCGGGCAGGGGTAAGCGCGTACTTCTCGTCATACTGGTTTTTCATGACCGTAGACAAAAAGCCGCCGCGCAGCTTTTCCGCATGTGCCTTGAAGTATGGGTTGCTGAGACAGTCGGCGAATCCCTCCTGCTGGGCGGCGTCAATGGCGTTGAGTTTCTTGATGTCTGCCTCGGTCATGCCCTTAATCATGCGTTCGCTGTCGATGTGACCTGTCTCAGCAAGATACCGCTCATGAGACACACGATAGCTTGTGAGGGCTGCGCCGAGCTGTGCGAAGTTCTGGGCAAGCTGGTCGTAGTGTGCGGTGCTTGCGCTGACGTTGACGGGAGATACACCGACGTACTGTCCGACGTAGCCATGCTCGGGCTGCGGTGTGAACTGCCGCTCTGTTCCGAGGGCTGCGGATATAGGTGTTGGCATTGTGTTCTCCTTCTGTAGTTAGAATGGGTTTATCATCTGTTTGTCTTGGCTGAACGGGTTCTTGTAGGTGAAGTCAAAGACAGGCTTTGCCTGTGTCGGGAGCTTCCCGAAATAAGACACAAAGCTAAAGGGCTGGTTGTATGCCTTATACACTTTGTCGCCCATGTCAAACGAGAGGCTCGGGATGGTGGTCGGTGTGTAGGTGCGGGTGGAATAGGGCACATAGTCTCTATTGCCATCCACGCCATTCTGTTTGCGGAGGAGGTCGATGCTCTCCTGCTGCTGCCTCGCCCCAAGGTAGGCTGTCCCGAACTGCATGAGCGTCCCAAGGAAGGAGGGTTTCTGTACCTCGCGGATGCTGCTGATCTGCGCCTTGGTGTTGAGAAGGGTCGCCTCTTTGTTGAGGTCAATCTCGTTGGACTTTCGGCGATAGTTGTCTTTGACACTTGTCACGGCTCTATTTTTGTCTGCCTCGCTGCTACGAACGAGCAGGTCTGCTGTACGCCCACCACCCTGCAGTCCCTCGGCAACGGCTGCGGCGACGGAGGAGGTGAGGCGGCGGCTCTGCAGCTGTGTCTGCTCCACCTCCTCCACGGTGGCTTCGAAGATGTCCCGCCTCTGCTGCTCGTAGTTCATGAAGGTTCGATTCATGGAAGATACCATGCTGCGGGCAGTAGCTGCGTTGGCTCTGCCCTGCGCTTCGAGGGCTTTGTTCTGGTTATAAATCTGCATGGCGGTGCTGCCCATGGTGAGTGCCATTACTGCTCCCATTGTTACCCTCCTTTCGTTCGCGGTACAAAGCTGCCCTTCCAGAGGAAACCAATAAGGGCAAGCGGATAGGGAAAATCAGATACAACGGTGATGCTGCAAGCGGTGTTCTCACTCTGCACAGGGATGCGGAGGGTTCCTGCCACGAGGGCTTTGTCTCCGAATACCATTGTTCCGATCTTGCGGTTGGTGACGGTATAGGTGTAGGTGTGCCCTCGGCTTTTGACATTGGCAACGAAGCCTCCTGTGTCACTGTACTGCATGTCTATGCTGCGCACCTGCAGGCGCCCGTTGGTGCTGGCACGCGTGTTGCCTTTGCTGTCCTCCTGCCGGATGTAGATGGGGCTGAGGCGCGCGCGGAATTCGTACGGGATGCCGACGATGATGGTGTCCCCTCTGTGGTCGCCTTCCAGCACGATGCAGGTTTCTCTTGTTCCTGGTGTCCTTATCAGCTTGTCTTTCGGGACAATGACACACTTCCCGTTCGGTAAGACACAATGGTATTCCCTCATATTTCCGTTCTGGTAGATGCGCCCAATGTTAAAGGTGGTTGTCTGGTAGGCACTGTTGTACTCTGTCGCGGTGGCGGTGATCTTGCAGTCCAGATGGACACGATAGGGCTCAATGCCGCCAAAGTCCTCCAAGTGCTCGGTGAAGTCCATGCGTTCTAGGCTCAGCCGATTTCCGCGCTGTATCAGGATATAGAGGGAAGAACCGTTAAAGAACGCCCCATAGACAATATCTCCCATGTCAAAGCGCGACCACGATGCCTGAATCCGCTGCTCGTTGACAAAAAGGTATTTGTAGACAAACAGGGATTTTGTGTCTCCGTCCGTCAGGAAGATCATGATATGGTCGTTGGTGCTGCTGACGATCTGATAGACGGATTTCGGGATGTAGTTGGGGACATGACTGGTGATGTCCTGTGCATTCTTCACGTCGGCGATGTCCTGCACGTTGTAGTATTCCTTGACACTGGTGTAGGTGGTGCGGTCGGCGGTGAAGTAGAGGTTCTTCCCTGCGCTTATGGGACGACAATCAGGGGAGGATGCGAAGCCTGTGACCTCAATCAGAGCGCAGTTCTTTGGGCTAAGCACGGTGTCCGAGCTGAGCATGAACTGCGTGCTGTCCGAGAAGCAGTAGAGGCTCTGATTAAATGGCACAGCGTAATTGAGGATGTTGACGCGTGAGGTGGTCGTCGGTACGTCGATGCAGTCCGTGTCTAGGATGTCGTTGGCTGTGGTCATCCAAAAGTTGAAGTAGGCGGCACTCTCTGAGAGAATGACGTTCTCCCCGGACAAAAAGCCCAGACGGTTGCGGTAGAAGAAAATGTCGTTCAAGGTGTGGTTGACAAAGGAGGGAAGCGGGTTGCTGTCCTCGTCGCCTACGTCTCTCTTGTCCCACTCTGCTCTCTTAAAGGTAAAGCTGCCGTTTTCCTCCCGCACAAGGATGTGGGGCATGGTCGAGGGGTCAAGGGCGTTGGGGATTTCAGGACGGGCACACTCCTTCCAGATGTGCTCCGCTGTGCTGTAGTAGACATAATAGCTCCCTGCACCATTCCCTTTCGGGTCACCTGCAACCTTCACGGTGTAGCCATCAGGGGCACTCTCGGGCAGCAGAGAGAATTTCTGCACGGTGTTTTTGATGCCGACAAGTGCCTGATTATTGAATCCGTCTTGTGTCTGTATGGACGCTGCCCCATGGAAGCGTACCCATGTGTTGCCCACGTCCACGGTGCATCCGTTGGCGCGTGCGCTCTCTGCGAGATTCTGCGCGATGTAGGCGGTGTCAATCAGTTTGGTGTGACTGGCGTTGCTGCCGTCGGGTGTGTCATAGGAGGCGACAAGTCGTCCGTCTATCCATACACGATAGCCCCGCCCATACTGCCCCTGTTTGACATGGCAGAGTGCACCCTGCGCCATGAAGGAGCCGTCGGACTTTGATGCTGCCATAGTGACCTGCACACCTCGGTTGAGGATGAAGGTATAGTCGGCGATGGTGATAACGCGCAGCAAGGCACGGGCGTTCAGCCCTGTGACATAGGCGCTATCTTCTTTAATCGTGACCGAATGTTCTTTGCCTGTGATGTCAAAGATGCGAATAGGACGCAAGAGGTCATTGGTAAAAAGGATGAAGTAACGTTCCTTCTCGTCCCGATTGACAAAATGGACAAGGGGCTTTTTTAGCACGCTGTCGGGAATGGGAAGGGTTGACACAAAGACGGTGGGCGGGCGCTTCTGCAATCCTCCCGCCTCTGTCGAGAAGCCATTGACCTGTTCGTCGAGCTGCTCGGGGAGGCGCAGGATGTCAGGCTGCTGCGATATTCCTGAGACAAGGTTCTTAACCTGCTGCGAGTAAAGCATCAGCTTCTCTCCAATGCAGGGGTGACGCCGGAGTAGGTAAGCATGTTATAGTCTCCCATGTTCATGTCGTAGGTCACGATGTCCTGATAGGCTTCCTGCACGCTGAGCGCAAGGTCTTGACTGTTCGCCGCATCCCCCATATATCGTGTCTGAAAGTTCATGGCGACGCGTGCTGCGATGTAGTTCTTGAAGGCATCGGGCAAGTCCTCAAAGTCCACCATCATGATGGCGTTCAGATGAATGGGCTGTTTGAAGTGGAAGGTCTGGTTCTCGATGTCGTAAAAGTTCTCGCCGCGTTTGACGTATGGTGTGCCGTCGGTGCTGCGGTAGGAAATGATGGTTGGTATCCACGGCACTTTACCTGTGTACTGGTCGGGGCTGAGTGTCAGGGTGTAGGTGTTGAAGTCCCAGCCTTTTCTTTGTATGTCTCGCGACGCGCGGTCGAGCATCCGGCACGCGTTTGCCACGTCTACGTCAATTTCTTCGTTGATGGTGTTCACAGGGTCGCTGCCAATGGAGGATAAGATAATGTTAATCGCATCGAGTTTACTGGTTGCTGTAATCAAAGGGTGTCCTCCTTAACTATAATTGCATAAGACAAAAAGGGAGAGGATGTCTCCCCTCCCCTCCTGCCGTCCGGTGGCTTGTCTTACTTCTTCTTGACGATGCCGAGGAAGGCACTCTCGGGACGAAGCCCGCCCATACCGACTGCCATCTTCGCGATGATCTGGTCGGCCTGATACTCGGGACGGCGTGCCTGTTCCATGGAGAGGTCACGGAGCTTCAGGACGCCGACTGCCGTCTTGTGGCAGATCACGATGGGGTTCTTGTCCGCATAGGCTGCGGGGAAGGTGTGCCCGTCGCCCTGAATGACGTTGGCGTTGTCGTCACCGCCGCGCGTGATGTGCGGGCACTCAATGACATCAAAGCCAGCGAGGCGAATGACGTTGCCCTCAAGAATCGTGCCGCCCGCGCCATAGTCACGGTTCAGGAACTCAAGAGCGGACGCAAGTGCGCTGTGATACTCAGGCGTTAAGTAGGCGTAACGGTCACCTGCGGGGACGTAGTTGTTCGCCATCTTGCTCTTTGCCGTGAGGAGCACCTGATAAATGGCGTTGCCTGTGTCACGGTCAATGCCCGGCGTCCCTGCGATGGTCTGCTCGATGACGCCGCCAAGGCCGTTTCCTGCGACGTTCTCCTGCGTGTTGAGCGCTTCCTTCGCGCACTCGGCAAGGATGGAAGCATCGTAGGAGAGAGCGAGGGCGTTGCCCAGCTCTGCCGCATACGGGCTGCGGAAGTCATAGTGGGCGATGAACTCGTCGAGGTCGAAGATGAGGGTGTCTGCCGTGAGGAGGCCGTCGAGGACGATCTGACGCTCGGACTGCTGAATGTTCTCCCGCTTGTCGTCGAGGCTCTGTCCTGCCTTGAGGTAGTGCGCCTTCGTCCGTCCGAACACGGGGAACTGTGCACTCTTGCCACTCTGGATGCTGCGCTCAAGGACGTGGCCGTTCGTGACCGAGGACTTCTGGAAGGCGGTGAGAACCTCGCCTGCGAATACCTTGAGGCCAAGGGCGAGCTTGTCGGCGTCCGTTACGGCGACGCCACGGTTTGCCATAGGGTTTGCAATCGTTACGTTTGGCATAGTGTTATCTCCTTCTTTCTAGGAAAAGACAAAAAAATAAGCCCTACGATGAGGGCGCGAAAGCGTTGTGTAATCAAAAGATGCTGCTGTTCTGGAGTTTGCGGTAGACTTCCTGCGTGAAGGCAGGGTCGGTCTGGTAGCGCGGGTCGCTCATGTCTTTCGTCATTTCGGCGGTGGTCTGGTAGCCCTGCGCTGCGCCACGTCCCTGCTGCCCTGCCATGACGCTGGGGTTGGCTGTGCCATACTGTTTTGTCATGGCTGCCTGAATGCCGCCGATGGCAAGCTGAATCTGCGCCATGCTGCCGCTCTGAAGGGCTGCGTTGAATCCGTCAATGACGTTCTTCGGCTGTGTCTGAAGGTACTGGGCGAGTGCCTTGTAGCTGTCCTCTCCCCCTGCCATCTTGACGACTTCACCGACGAAGCGGTCTGCCATGGCGTCAAGACCTGCGAGGTACGCATCCACCATCTGCTTGGGATAGCCCGCCTTTTCGAGGGCGGCAAGGGAATCCGCGCTGAGGCTGCCTGTCTTGTCGTACTCATCGGCGAGTGCGTCGAAGTCCAGTCCCTTTGCGGTGAGCTCCTTCTTAATGGTTTCATCCGTCTGCTTCTGATTGGCGAATTCCTGCTCTACCTCGGATGCGCTGTCCTGCGGCTTCTCTGCCTCCTGCTGTGCCTCTTCTGCGGTGGTCGGCTCAGGCATAGGAACTTCGGGCTTTTGTGTCTCCACAATCGTTCCCGTGGTGGTTTCCTGCGTGGTAGACACAAGGTCAGGTGTCTGTTTCTCCTGTGTCTCGGTGTTCGTTTCTGCCAATGTTGTTGTCTCCTTTCGTTACTGCTGCCCCTGCATCATCTGCGGGGCGACCTGCTGCGCCATCTGCATCTGCATGTCTTGCTGCTGTTCCTGCTCAATCTCCTGTTGTGTCTTGACGACGGAGGAAGCATCAATGCCAAGGGCTGTGGCGATCTGGTTGAGGATTTCGTTCTGCTTAACAGCGGTCTGGAATGCCTCGGGGAATACCTGTGCGTAGCGGATGAAGGTATCCAGTTTCGCAAGGTCATGTCCGCGCCCCAGCGCCTCGATGCCCGTGGTAATGGTAGGCTCTACACCCTTCGCCCCCTGCGGCAGGTTCGGGATTGCCCCTGTGCCCGTCATTTGGTTCATGAAGCGGCGCACGAGGGGCAGCTGAAGTTCGTGAGCAAGGATGCTGTAGATGTTGCCAACAGTATCCTCTAGCTCTCTTGCGACGTAGCGTATCTCCTCGGCGGTGACGCGCTCTGCGTTGCGCTGCACGGCACTGTTGAGAAGGAACGCGTAGCTGAGGCGTGCCTCGATGCTCTGAATGGCGGTAGTGGTGATCTGTAGGTCACTGGTCTTGTTGATCTGCAAGGCTTGGATGTCCTCAAGACGCCCGCGCACAAAGTCACCTGCATTCGCCTTTTGCAGCTCGCTGATGCGTGTCATGGAGTTAGGGTTCACCAAGAAGATGATGTTGCTGGCGATGGCTGCGACTTCGGCGACGGCTTTACTGAGGGCTTCCAGTGTCTTGAGGTCGCCCAAATACTCATCGACGAAGCTGCGCCCATAGGATTCACCGTCCATCTTCCGCAATCGCAGCGGTATCCATGGAGAGGCGTCTTTGGGATAGGTCTGTTCGCTACCCCCGATGATTGCTCCGTTGATTTCCTGATAGGACTGGTAGCTCTCACCGTCAAGGTAGGTGTGCGTATAGACATCTATCGCCTTGTGTGCCTCTATGTTGTCTCCATCCACGCACCGCTGTGCCTCGGGCGGGAGTGCGCCATAGGCGATGCTTTCCTTGGTGACGATCTCGATGGTGTTTCCGATGCCGTCGCGTGCGATGACATACTGGTTGAGGCGATAGAGTTTCATCCCGCCTTCTTTTGGCGGCAGGAACAAGAGGACATTCCCCGCAAGGATGAGCTGGGTCATAGCCTCGTTCATGGTGACACGCATTTGGTGCGATTCCATGTACTGTGTGATCTGTTTTTCGATGCCCGATAATGCAGCTTCCCATTCCTGCTGTGTGGCAGGGTCGCTTGCGAGCTGCGCCTTGATGTCGTCCCCCAGAGACAAACGAAAGAAGGGCGCGTTCGGCGGGAACAAGGCAAGCATGAGTTTGCTTGTAAGGTTGTTGACGCCACGCGCCCCAATGCTCTGATAGGGTGTGTCATATTTGGTGCTGCTCGAATCGGATTCTTTTGGGAATGCCATAGGGATGGTGAGCTGGGCGCATTTCTCTGCACGGTCGGTGTAGGGTTTGCGTGTGCTCTCCATCTTCTGGTAGAGCTGTCGGGCGGTTGTTGTCCGCTGCTCGGTGCTCATAGGTTCAGCCCCGTGCTGCTCGCGGACGGGATGAGGAGGGAGCTCTTACCGCCGCCCCTGCGCTTTTTCCGCTGCTGCGCATCCCCACTGCTCCCACTGTCTCCCTCTCGCTCCATGATGTCTGAGGGTGGTGCGGGTGCTGCGGCGGGTGTATGTGCATCGTGTTCCGCCTGTGCGTCGGCTGCTTGCAGTTTTTGCCCAAGGGCATAGGCACGATCTACGTCAGCTTCCTTATAGACATAATGCGGGTTAGAGCCGTGATTCCCATTTTGTTCATACCGTTGCGGTTGTATGCCAAGCTGTTGGAAAGCCCTCTGCATATAATTACCACTCAGACGACCGTGCGCTAAGAATGATGACACAAATCCCAATCGACGTACCTCCTTTCCTTCCTACAAGTTCAACCCGGTGCTTGTTGTGTCTGTACTACGCGGCTGTATCATAAGCTGCTGCTTTCCGCGTCTCTTTTTCTTTACGGCGTCGCTGCTCTCGCTCTCCATCGAGGCACTGTTTGTCTGCGGTGCGGGTGCTGCGGCGGGTGTAGGGGGTGCGGACACAGGCGCACTCTGATAATGCTCGTGCCCTCCTCCTCCAAAGATGCGGGAGACACCACTAAAGACGCTGCCGATGGCGCGTGCTACTCCTCCCATTAGTTACCTCCTCTGTAAATGTTCTCTGTCGGCACAAGTAGGTTCTCAATTCCCTTGCGCCTCCTGAATGAATCACTGCCGCCCATGACAGGAGCGTCGGGCTCGCTGCTCTCGGTCTGCTGTACGAGGTCGCGCCCTGTGATGGTTGGCTGCTGTACGCTTGCCTGTGGGATGGAGGGGCTAAAGATGGTTCTGAATATCTTACCCACGAATCCCATCATGTTCCTCCTGCATGGTCTGGATGCCCTCAAGTTCGCAGATGAGTGCGTTGATGCCCGCGATATAACCAAGATACCGCTCTGCCTTCATGTCTCCTCCCCCCTCCATGAGGAGGTTCTGTAAGCTGAATCGCTCGCGCAGGTAGACACAAAGGTCTTTGGAGACATACGGGATGTCTCGCTCACTGTTATCCTTCATAAATAGCCTCCTTTACATAGGTACTGCATTCCTGACTGAAACCACACTTTTTGTAGCCGTTTCCAATCAGGTCATTGTTTGCTTGAAACATATTGCCGCTGACGATGAGGTCTGCCCCATAGCGATCGGCGATCACGTCAAGTTCTGCAATCGCCTCGCGTTGTAGCCCCACGATGCCGGGGGCTGCCAAGACAAAAAGTTCGGAAACGACACGCCGCGATGTCCACCAAGGGACGCCTACGTCAAAGACGAGGATGCCCTGAAAGATGCCGCGCTTGTAGAATTTTGCGACCATGCCGCCAGAGCTGAGCATAAAAAGAGCATGGAGGGCATAGTTGATGTCTCCATGCGTCCGCATTATCCATGAGATGTCACCGTGCTCCTGCCACGCGAGGAGGCGGGCTTTTATCATGCTCATCTCGCTCTCGGTCAGCTGTTTGTAGATGGCGTCCATAGCTTCACTTCTTTCTTTTTGAAATCATAGTCGCTGGCTCTGAGGATACGGGCGACACGCGCCTGAATGAGTGCGTCATGCGCGGTAAGTCCCTGCTTCTCGAAGGCTGCGACAACGGCGTTCCATGAGCAGTCTTTGTCTAGGATGCGGGCGGCGCTCACTGCACCGATCTTTGGGCATCCGCTGTATCCATCCACGGGGTCACCTGTGAGGGTCTGCATGAGGAAGTTTTTGTCTGCCTTCTCCTCGGTGATGTATTCGTAGATGTCGCGCAGAAAGTCATAGTGCCATCCCGCAAGCGTCCGCATGTCTTTGTCGCCGCTGAGGATGATGCACTGGTCTTTGTTCTTCTCCATGGAGGAGAGGATGCCGATGCAGTCGTCTGCCTCCAAGGAGGGACGTGTGTATGTCTCGCCTTCCTGCGTCATCCACTCGATCAGTTTCCAATAGCAGAGGGGCTTCTGCCCTTTGCGGTTCGCCTTGTAGGTGGGCAGGATGCGCCGCCGAAAGTTGTCCTCGCGGTCAGACAAACAAAGGAGGATGTCATAGTCCCCTGTGTACTGGTGGTGTTTGAGAGCTGTCTCTACGATGCTGTCGAGGCGTTCGACAAAGTTTGCCTTTACCTCCTCGAAGTCGGCAAAGTAGCTGCTGATACCACTGTCCCATTCTGCCTCATGGGTGGCTGAAGCGCAGGAGGCAAAGGCGACCATATCGGCGTCTACAAGAAACTTTAACCGCATAGGAGCACCGCGATTCCAAGGTAGAGGAAGGAGATGAAATAAAAGTCAGGGTCTCTCGGCAGCATCATCATCTGACGTTCCCTCCTTTGTGTCTCCCATACAATCCAAGCTCTCGATATAGAATTCGGGGATGGTGGCGACCACTGTATCACAGCAGGAGCACGCAATCGTATAGGTCATCAAGTTGGTGGCGCGGCTGACAATAAATGTGTCCTCCCCGCACTCTGGGCAGGTGAGGTTCAAGATTCCGTGCATTTTCATTTTACTTCTTCCTTTCTGACGTAGAGCCCGCAGCGACACGCCTTCATCTCGCGCATGTAGCGGCAAGGGCAGATGGTGTCCTCACTGTGGTTCGGGAGGCAAGGGCAGTAAGGCGCTCCGAAGCGAATCTGATTCTCCCCGAGCTTTTCGAGGGTGCTCATGACATGGTATGTCTTAGGGTTGACCTGCATCCCATAGCGCACAGCATTTGCCTCGGGTTCGTAGGTGCTGTTGTAATCAGGTGCATCAGGCATGGTAGTCGCAGCTCCTTTCGTTGCACATGGCGCAGTTCGCTTGGACATGACAAAAGATTTCAGGGCAGAGGAGACACAGCTCGTTATGCAGCAGCTGAGCAAGTCTCCGGTGTTCTTTACTCGCTCGCTTGCAGAGGCGTTTCGGCAGGTATTCATACCATGCCCGAAAGTTTCCTGTGACGACGAAGCGATAGAGAGCAGCCTTGGGTAGGACATACGCAGCGTCCTCGGGACGAATGCCGTCGTAGATCAGCTCGTTGTAGAATGTCATGGTCTGCTGGTTGTAGCGGTCGATGCGATCTATGTCCCTGCGCTCCATGCCACTGAGAGTGCTGCCTCTGCTGCTCTCCACGGTGAAGGAGAGGTGGCGATGCCGCGTCAGCTGTAAGAGGACGGTAAGGCTGCACGTCACATGGAAGCTGGCACTGGCGTGCTCTAAGACAGAAAGATGCCCTGCCTTGAGGATGTGCTTGACGGTGGCGTCGGTCGCCTCTTTCTGGTAGCACTGGCTGATGGCGGTCTTGATAACGCTCAGTGGCTCAGGGGTGTGGGAGATGAGTTTAACCTTTGGCACGGCGGCGTACCTCCTCCCCATGCTCTTTTGTCTTGAGGTCTACGGGATAACCGCAGGTGCACTCAACACGGCGCAGGGCTGTGCCATAGAGGCGCAGGAGAGTTTTGCCGCAGCGCGGGCAGCGCAATTCGCGTTTAATCATGTGCATGTTCCTTTCATAATGCAGTAAATTGAGCTTCAAGATCTTTCAGTTTAGCTTGGCAAGCCTCATTTATTAAGATGTGAAAATCATCTGTTAAAAAACCTTGTACCTCCTTACCTACTATATAAGTGGTGGAAGTGTGTAAGGCATTTTGGATGTCCTTCACATTGGAGATTTCATCTAAAATAAACTCAGCTTTTCGATATGTCTCTATCGTCATAAATCATCCCTCCTAATGGCAGTCTGCCCAGTTCTTTCCAATCTTGCCTTCGATGTCGAGCTGTATCCGAAAGCCCAATATCTCTTGTGTCTTTCGCATGGCGGCTTGCGCCGTGGAGACAACAAGTTCTGCGATCTCAGGGGTACGGCACGCGCACTGAAATTCATCATGAATCCATGCCATGAAAGCGAAGTCGCCATCCCATCCATGCCGTAAGCCCTGCTCGTAGAGCATCTGGTCGGTGAGGACTATCCACTGTTTGCAGATAATTGCACCTGCGGATTGTAGGAGCAGGTTGAGCGCACTGTGCGGGCTGCGTACATGGAGAATCCGCCCGTCAAGTCCGCGCAGGTAATGGCGTTTCCAGCGCACGACTTTGCCGCGCTCTGTCTCTACCAAGGTGTTCTGCACAGCGTCGCGGAGGCATTTGATGGCGGGTGTTGCCTTGAGGAATTTGCGCTTGATGGCTTTTCCGTCGGCGGCGTCCCCCTTGATGATGCGTCCGATCTTGGCGTCTCCTGCACCATACAACCATGCGTATATAAAGACTTTCGCTTGACTGCGCTCTGGTAATCCTGCGGCGTGCTGATTGGCTGTGTGTATATCCTCATTCAAGATGATATGCCCATAAGCCCCGCCGTCATATTTTGACATATAGTGTGCAAGGCACCTGAGTTCCAGTCCGCACGCATCGACGCCGACCTGTGTCCATCCCCCTGCATGAAAGAGGGCACGACACTCCTTGCCATAGGGACTGCCTACGGCGGGGACTTGGGCGACGTTGGGACTGGCGTGGGCGGCTCTGCCGCTGACTGTGCCATTCGTGATGACGTGTCCATGGATGCGCCCATCGGGCTTTACTTCCTTTAGCCACGCGTTCATGCCGTCGGCGATCTGCCCAAGGCGTTTGGTGATGAGGAGGCTTTCTTCCATGATGCCCGCAAGATAACGTACTTCCTCGGGGGCGTTCTCGTCGTCCTTGATGAAGCGGAAGGTCTCATCGTCGATCTTAAGGCGATAGTTCAGATAGTTCTCCACATCATCCTCCACGTCGTAGAGGTCGGGATTCGCTGGGCTGTAGCCGTGCATCCGGCGAAAGATGTACTCGATCTGCTGGCGGCTGTTGGGGTTGAAGTCTTTATACCGCTGTATAGGCACGCCTTTTTTGTAGCCCAGTTTTTTGTTGTCTCTCTTTGGAACAAAGAGTTTGTCCGGGATGGGTGGGATGGCTGCGGTGAGCTGTGCACTGAGCACGGCCTGTCGCTCCCGCAAGGTGCACTCAAGACGCTCTGCCCCCTCTTTGTCAAAGGGGAAGCCGTTGCGTTCCTGCTGTGCCATGAGCCACTGAACGTCGTGCTCCAAGCGGATGGCGTGTAGACTGCAGGGCTGAGACATGAGTTTCGCGTAGAGTTTTACGGTGACTTTTACATCCTGTTTGCAGTAGTCGAGCATCTCAGGTGTGTAGTGTTCCCATGCGCCCTCCTGCTCGCCATAGTCGCCCTTGTACTCGCCGAGACGATAACCCCAAGCACGAAGGCTGTGGGACTTATACAGTCGCCGTGGGAGGCGGTCGCTCCGCATCAATCCAAGGTCGATGGTGTCGAGGTTGCTGTAGATGAGACGACTGAGGACAAGTGTGTCTACGATCTGCTCGCGCTGCTCGCGGGAGACAACAAAGTTTGGATAGACTTTAGACAACGCAGGGAGGTCGAAGGCGATGATGTTGTGTCCACATAACGTGTTGCCCTGTGCAAGTTCGTCCATGAGAAGGTGCACACCATTGTCGATGGTGGACGGGTCAAAGCCGATGGTCTTGCCTGTCGCTGTGTCGTGGACAGCCATGCAGTGAATCTGCGTGGTGCCATCTAGGAGGCCGTCTGTCTCAATGTCAAAGATGAGCATGATGTCACACTTTCGTGAAGCGTCGTGTCAATTTGGAAATCTCATACTCGATGTCGATGCGCTTCTGGTTCAGGGCACTGTCGGTTTTGTCGATGCGCTCAAGCTCCCACCGACGTAAGGCGATGGCACGGCGAATGTAGCCCATACGCAGGTCATTCACCTTTTCGTAGAGGGAGATGAGAAGGAGACAAATCTTTTCGCAGAGGGTGATGAGGAGTAACATATCGCATTTCCTTTCTTTGTTTGTCTTAGCTATAGTAGCGTCTGTCGGCTTCTTTCTGTCTGCCGTCCGAGAAGCTGCTGAGGCGGCGCAGGTAGCCGATGATACGTGTTCCGTAGTCAAGGTCTGTGTTGCCGCAGGTCTTGCACTGCTTGCGCGTCACGGGGTCAATCGTTCCACACTTGTCGCAGATGGTGCAAAGTACGTTGGTTGTCCAATAAGGGACACCGTACTTTTGGCACAGTTCAAAGAGGTGCTTTGCCTGTGTGAAGGTGAGGAGCTGCTCAAGGTTAAGGTGAAGAGCGCTGCCGCCGTCGAGGTGGTCGGTGATCTCCTTTCCATACATCTCGATCTTGTCGAGCGGTGTGAGGCTCTCGTCCTCCACGCGGTAGAAGTAGGAGTTGTAGCAGTCGCGCTGTGCGGTGAATCCTGCCTCTCTGTCCCACTTGGCGTTCTTGACGCCGAGATTCTCCGCAGGGACGAACTCGGTGTTGAAGCGGATGCCATACTTCTTCAAGGCTTTCTTGTTCTCTGCCTTAAATATGGCGAGTAGCTCGGAAAGAAACTGTTTGTATCTTGCATTGTTGTTGATGTCATACCCGAGATATTCTGCCGCCTCCACAACACCGTTTAGGCCGATGGTGAGGAACTGCTTGTCAATGTCCATGTAGCCAGCACTGTAGGCAGGGAGCAGTCCGGCTTTGATATAATCCTCATACACCATACGGGAGGCTATGAGATAAAGGTGCACATATCGAATCACAGGCTCAAGGGCATAGGAGGAAAAAGCTTCAACGTCACTATGAACGGCATACTCCTGCACGAGGCGGTGCATGTTGATGGTGATAACCTGTGCACTTCCTGTGACGACGCCGCCCGCACCAAGTGTGTAGCTGAAGGTGTTGTCGGCAAGCTCGTTGCGAAGGCGGCAGCAGGAGGCAAGGCTGTCCACGCTGTCACTCATATAGACAAAAAAGCTGTGCCCCTTGCTCATCTGCTCTGCACAGTAGTCGCGGAACTCCTGATCGGCAAAGCCCTCCTGTGTGGTGAGGAGGCTCGCTGTGAGGACGGGGAAAGTGAGAAGCTCCTTGTGTCTTTCCTTCCTGAACCACTCCATGAAGTAAAGCTGCAAGGCGCGGACGCTCTGCATATCGACCTGTGTGCCATCGGGGTAGTAGAAGCCCCCAAACATTTCCTTCATGTAGGGACGGTCAAAAACGCTGATGTTCCAGAATACGGATTGATCTCCACGCGCACTGGCGGGCTGGTTGAGCGCATAGACGACGCCCTGAAGTTCCTGCTCGATGTCGTGCTGATTCGTCTTGAGGTAATCCTTGCCATAGGTCTTGCGGGCGAAGTAGTCGAACATGTGAAGGAACTCCACTGTTGCGACTGCCCCCGCGAAGTTGCTGGCAATCTGATAGACGAGGTTCACGAAGCCGCCGCAGAAGCTCTGAAGGTTCTTTGGTGCGCCCGAGACGCCGCCGACGCTCTTTGTCCCCTCCAAGAGGAAGGGATAGAGGGAGATGGAGGCGCAGTAGGGTTTGAGACTGCTCTCATCGTGGACGTAGATCAGGTGGTCTTTGAGGTCTTTGCGGTATTCCTCGGCTACGTCCTTGCCAAATCGCTCGGTGAGCTTTGCACATACCTTTGCTCGGTTCAGTTCGATGGTGAGCGGTTTGTATAACTCTGCTTCAAGCGTCGCCAAGGTTTTGTTTGTGACGTTGGCGTTGCTGTCTACCTCGCTGCCGCTCGCGGCGTTCTGCGCGGCGATGTAGTGGTCGATGAAGCTGAGACGGTTGTCGATGATGTCTTGTGGGATGTTCTTCATGTGTCTCCTTTCTGAAAGAGATGGGTGAGGTCTGTGAATACCGCCTCGGTGCCTGTGTAGACGCCGCTGTGATCTTTGGCATAGCGATAGTCGATGTGGTAAAAGCGTTGGTTGGTTGTGGGGCGGGTGAGCCCCCCAAGCTCTGCTTTGTAGCTGCCTGTCTTGAGCCATGTGGCGTTGCCCCGCTCTGCAAGGGCACGGTCACGCTCCGCATCGTCGCTGCCGGAATAAAGACAAACAGGGAGAATGACGCTGAGACGGCGAAGTATCTGTATGATGTCGCTCTCATGCAGCCCATTGGTTGTCCCTCCCATGAGCAGGATGGCGTCTGCGCCTTGCTCTGCGGCGGTCTCTGCTTTTGTCTCCATGGCGCTGAGCGATGTGTTCGGTGCCATGTAGTAGCGCAGGTGCGGGCTGTGACAATAAGGACAGCATTTCATGCAGCTGCCTATCTCAAAGTAGTAGGCGGTGTGATCTGGGATTTCGCTGAATGTGATGCCTGTGGAGGCAATCGGGACTAGAATGGACATGCGTCCTCCTCTCCTTTTGTGTCTGTGGTGTCGAGCGTGTCAATGGGTTCGAGGCGGTTGGTCTTTTTGTTAAACCGTACTTTGTCGGCAAGCCCTGTGTCTCCTGTGAAGCGACACTTTAGGACACGCAAACGTAGCACGTTGCGCTCGTCCTCGTCCTCTGTCTGCTGGTTGCGCTCGATGGCGAGGATGGTATCGGGGAGCTGCTTTAGGCTGCCGCTGCCTCTGAGGTCGTCCATGCTGATGCTCCCGCCCTGCTCGAATGGGCAGCTTTTGCTGTCGGTTTTTCTGAGGTGGGAGATGATGATAAGTCCCGCGCCTGTCTCCTCTACGAGGCTGCGGAGGCTTGTCATGAGGCGGTCGATGGTGCTGCGCTCGTCCCGTGCGGCGTCATCCATAGCGGTGACTGCAATGGTGATGTGATCTAAGACAACAAAGTCACATCCGCACGAGACGATCATGTAGCGTATCTTGTCGAGCAGGTTGTCGCTCTCGATGCTGCCGAAGTGGTCGTAAAGGAGGATGCCACCGCCCGCGAATACCTCGCCGTAGTGCTGCCGCACTTCTTCTTTGACTTTTTCACTCCACATGAGATGCAGGGGCTTGCTGAGGTGAATGCTCATGAGGTCGCGCAGGGTTTTCTTGGGAGCTTCTTCAAGCATTATCATGCCGACTTTGAGCCCGTGTGTCATTTGCAGGTCATAGGCAAGCTCCCGCGCCGTGGTGGATTTTCCGATGCCGCTGCCCGCTGTGAGTAAAATCATCTCTCCTTTGCGGATGCCGCGCGTCATGCGGGTAAGCTGCTCTGCCCATGGGAAGTCATAACCCTCGGTGTCTCCGTCGTCTGAGAGGAGGATGTCAAGCATATCTTTGCCGTTATGGATGCCGTCGGGTCGGTATTCCTCGGCGTTCCAGATGGCAGAGATGATGTAGTCGGGCTTGCCTGCTAAGAGACATTCGTTGGGGTCTTTGAACGGGAGGTGGGCAATCTTGAGGTGTCCTGGTGGCAGTATGCCACTGAGTTTGCGGACGGCTTTCTGTCCTGCTTCGTCTTCGTCGAACATGACGATGACTTCCTCGAAGCCAAGAAGCCAATCTAGGTTCTCACGGAAGATTTTATCTGCGCTCTGGCATCCGAATGGGACGGAGACAACAGGGTATTTGTTTTCCTGCACCTGTGATACGGTGAGGCAGTCGATCTCTCCCTCGGTGATGCAGAGCTTACGCCCGCTGTGGTAGAGATGCTGTCCGTAGAAGCGGTGCTGTTTTTTCCCTAAGACACAAAAGTTTTTGTCTTTGTCGCGTGTCTTCTGGAAGATGGCACGTCCCTCGTCGTCGTAGTAGGTGGCGACCTGCAAGGGGTTTCCATCATTGTTTCTGGTGCATGTGTACCGGTATTTGCGGCAAGTGTCTTCGCGGATGCCGCGTGCCCGTAGTGCACGGTACTCCATGTCCCCGATGGGGATGAGGGGTTTGCTCACTGCATTCGTCCTTTCTCTTGTTGTACTCGGCGTCCATTTCGCACAGACAAAGCAGTAGCTATGGTCGCTGTACTCTGTCATTCCGTCGCTGCTGCCACAGTCGGGGCATGGGAGATGGGCGCGGATGATGTCGCTCATACTGCCTCCTAGTAAATAGGCGTAAGGTTGTGTTCCCGTGCGATGGTGTCGATGGCGGCGCGTTGGAGGGCTGTGGGATGTCCCTCAGGTGCGCCCATGAGGAGGATGCAGATTTTGTCCTGCCATCCCTCGATGGATGGGTCGGCGTGCTGGGTAATGGGTAGTCCTGCCTCTGCGCTGCCGTCGGGGTGGATGATGTAGTGGAAGCCGATGCTGAACCATCCTGCACGCATGACAAGTTTTTCGTACTCTGCGGCGGGGATGTCTGCCATGTTGTAGGTGAGATGGATTCCTGTGGTTACATCACGCTCCTTGAAGGTGAGGTTCTGTGGGTTCATGTTTAGCTCTCTTTCTTTTTGGGCTTCTCCTTCAAGCCCTGTGTGTCTTTCTTCGGTTCACGGAACCATGCGGCGGGGATGAGTTTCGCTGCATAGAGGAATCCGTGCTGTTCGCACCAGTCTGCATAGGTGGTCTTGCTGCCTTTGTAGATTTTGTGGGAGGGGCTGCTGAATACGAACCGCATGTCAAGGTGCGGATATTGCTTTTTGATAAGCAGGTGCTTCTGGCGGTCGGCGGTGTCAAAGATGCCCTTTGCCTCGATGATGATGCCGTTGCGCAGGATGAAGTCGGGGGTGTAGGTGTGGGTGCTCGCAGGGACGGTGTAGGAAAGCGTGTGCCGCTCATAGACCTCTTTGTCTTCAATGGTTTTGATCTGGCGTGCGATGCTGTCCTCTAGGCCGGAGCGATGTCCCCTGCTCGGCGTATAGCTGTATTTGCCCCCTCTGAGGTGTCTCAGAAGTCCTCCTCCTCGGTGGCGGGTACATCATCAAATGGTGTGGGAGCAGTATGCGTGTAGCCCTCACATGCCTCAAAGCCAAGGGAGGATGCCGAGACGCTGCCCGTTTCCTTGAGCTCAATGATCTGTACTCCTGTGAGACGGAGCGACACGCCATAGTTCTTGTCGTTCATGTAGAAGGGTACAAGTTCGTAGGCGACGCGCCCACGCGTGCCGCTGCCGATGCTTTTGAGCTCTGCGCTGATCTCTTTGCCTGATGCGTCGAAGATAGGGACACAGCGTTCCCATGCGCCGTTCTTGGTCTGGATAACACGCTGCATTTTGAATTTGAAGTAGTCTGCACCCTTGTATGAGGTGACGCCGTTCGCGTAGTCGTACTTGTACTTGTGCTTCTTCCCCTCGTCGGATTCTCTGTACTTCTGCCATTCCTCGTCGATGGCGCTGCTGAGGGCGTGACGGTCGGCATCGGTTTCAGGGAGGAAGGATACGGTGAACTTGCCTGTGTCCTTGCCCTCGAATTTCTCGGTTTCGAAAAGGCGTGGGAACATGAATGTGCCGATGTCGGTTGTTCCCTTGCGGTAGGTTGTCTTTGCCATGATGTGTTTTTCCTTTCTAGTGAATTGGTTGATTCACGCCGAGGCGCTTCTTTCTCTAACTTGTGTGCCACCAACGGATTCCCTTGTGGCTCTAGGGATAGCGGAGTTCGGAGTTTGAATTAGTCAAAAGGTCACATATTATTCGAGATGATCTAGCAAGTAAACGCCGACATTATAGCCCTCAAACATGACGCGGATGCTTTGTGGGTAGCTGCGAATGCCGGGGGGTTCGCTTCCATAGGTAGCACTCAGTATTGCGCGTGGTGGACGGTGACGCTCCTCACATCGGAGTGCATCGGTTTCCTCGTGGAAGGTGCGCTTGCAATGATCGCATCTGTAGACGGTGGATTCTGTCATAGCTTTAACTCCTCTCCCTGTGCGGTCTGGTGAAGCCACAAGGCATACTGCAAGATTTTCGCAGTTTCTTTGACCTCTTTGTCTTTCTTACCGAGGCGGCTGGCATACTTGATGATGTTGCCACGCAGGAAGCCCATGAATGCCTCCTTGCTCATCTGTGCCCGCATGAGCTGGATGGGCTGTACTGCGCCCTGATAGTGCTCGTCATACGCTGCCATATCAGATGTCCCTCCCTGTGCTGCCCGATGGGGCTGCGCCACGCGCTGTCTCGCTGAGTGTCTGAACCTCGGTGATGGCGACGGGCAGGTCACGCTCGACAAGGAACTGCGCGATGCGTGCGCCCTTGGCGATGCGGATGGGTGTGCGCCCTAGATTCTCCACGATGAGTTGGATTTCGCCTCGGTAGTCGCTGTCGATGATGCCTGTCTGGTTGGCAAGTCGCAGCTTGGTATACAGTCCCGTGGAGGAGCGCAGGTAGATGCAGATGTGGTATCCCGGAGAGATGTCAAACGCAAGGCCTGTTCGTACAAGGTGTGCGCTCTCCTGTGCGTTGATCGGCGGGATGTAGGCATCCTCCAATGCACATAGGTCAAAGCAAGCTGCGCCCTCTGTCTTGCGCTCGGGCAGGATGGCGTCGGGATGGAGGCGTTTGATGCCTATGATGATGGGGTTTCTCGGTTTGGGCATACGTGTTTCTCCTTTCGGTAAGACAAAAAACCAAAAACCTGTGGGAAGGTTCTTTCTCTAACTTGTGTGCCAGCAATGGAAGCCTTACGTCTGTAGGGCTGCGGGGTTCTGGCATAAATGCCCTGGGAAGACAAACAAAAAAAGCCCGATCGGAGGGCTTTTCTGAAAAGACATACAAGATATATATATATATATATATTATTTATATATAATCTTATATCTTTTCTTTTTAGAGAGTGTAGTAGTGTAGTGTCTATAGGTAACTGTGTAGATGCTTAGAGCTGCTTTTAGAAGCGTTAAAAGAGCAAGGAGGTGTATTGATTCCCTGCTCTTTTTGTCTGCCTCTTATGCGAAGCAATAATCTGACTTCTTGACTTCTTCCAAGTCCAGTTTCCCAAAACTCGGAAGATTGGGAATCTTATCCATGTCTTCATCCGCGATGAGGTACGAGACTTGATGCAGGAAGGTGTCAAGGTGGTTTTGATCTTTGTAAAGGTTCACAAACTCCTCTCTGATTGTCTTGAAAAGCTGTCCTGCGTGGGCTGCATCGGTGCCGAAGCTGTCATGTATCATCATGAAGTTTCGGTTACCTTTTTCATATTCGCTGTTGACAACGCGCTGTAGATGTGCTGCATCCATGCTGTGAATGAAGTTCGGTGAGATGCCCTGTGCCTGTTTCCGTATGTCTACTTCTCCCTCCTTCTCTGTCTGTGTGTAGAAGCGTACGCGGGCTTTGTTGAAACGCAGTTGCACGACTTCCTGTTCCATCATCATGTAGTTTTGCTGGACGGGAAGCCCGTTCGGTGTTGTCCATGTAACGACGTGGTTGTCTTTGCAGATGAGAGCGGCGACTTCTTGTAACCACGCCATCCCCTCTACGGCTTTGACAACAGTCTGCCCGACTGCATCCCAGATGAGCTTTGCCATGTAGCCCGCTGCTTGGTGCTGGCTGATAAATGGGTTGTCATCAGGGTGATCTAGGACAAAAGGCTTGATGATGTCACTCAGCAGATTCTCACGGAAGCCGTATTTCTTGCTACCATAGGCGAGTGTCATGACGCTGCGTTTGCATACTTTGCGGGTGATTCCGTCTTGAGAATACTTTAGCCTGTTAAAGCCTATCCAGTTCTGCGCAAGGGTTTTTGTCCCATATTCTTTACGGGGCTTGCCCTTATCATCCTTTTCCACATTGCCTTTTTTGTCATACTTCCAGTCGTCGTCTGTTCCTGTCTGTGCGTCTTGCATGAGGACGATGTTGACTTTCTGGGCGACGATGTTGTAGATGTCCTGCACGCTGTCACTTGGCAGGAGGTTGACGGCTGCGCCTCCGATCTCGTCCCGCAGCAAGCCTGAAAAATGCTGCAAGCCTGAGCAGGTGCCGTCGAATGCGACGGGAAGGGATGACACAAAGCCGACGGCTGTGCCGTGCTCCGCCTTGTAGTTAAGGAGCCTCTTCCATTCAAGACAAAAAGCAAGGAATTCCATGGGGTAGTCGTTCTTTGCAACGTTCGACCACCATGTAAAGCTGAGCGGGTCTGCTGAGGATGCGAGGATGTTGTCTTTGTTGTCCTCTATCCACTTGACGCGCTCATCGAATGGGAGCTTGTCACGTCCTGCGAGGTTCGCGCCGTGGATGGCGAGCCATTTTGTATCTTCCTCTGCGGCGAGCGGCGACGGGTCTGCAAAGAGAAGCAATGCTTTCTGTATGTCATCGCCTTGTGGGCTGATTGCTGTCGGGATTGGATAACAACGCCCCCTATAGTCGATGTTCCACGGGAAGTAGATACGCTCGTATTCCGCGAATCGCTCTGCGGTTTTTAGTGCGATGTGACAGCGCAAGGCTTTTGTCTTGCGTGCTTCTTCCTGTTTGTAGATTGCGACCATTTTCCGCTTGTGCTCTTTCAGCTCCTCCTTTGGTCTATCTTCAGGCAACTTGGGAAGCTGCGGGATTGGTTCGGTGCGCGGTACGCCGCCCATCTCCCCGCCGCTTGCGTAGATACTCTTGAGCACGCCTAAGATGTCCCGATTGATGACAAAAGGAGTCTGCTGCATAGCGTTGAGGACGCTGTAGATGTGGTTGAGATTGACGGCTCTCAGTTTCTGGGCATAGTTGACAAGGAATGTGTTTGTCTCGATTAGCGGGATGCGCACAAGTGAAGTGCCGATCGCAGATGAACCGTAGTAGCCTCCGTCGTGTGGTGTTGTCCATGGTTTTGGTGGGATGATTGTAGGCTGGAATTTGACAGCGTTTGCAATCAGTCTATTCTCGTTTGAAAACCATGTTTTCTCGAACCACTCTGTCATGGTGAGTGATTCCATTTTCTCCTTGCCAATGTGACGTGGTTCTGTGCGGTAGTAGTCACTGCCAGCTACAATCATTTCAAGGATTTTTGCCCCAAATGTCATTTTGTCTTTACTGCTCCAGGACAATTTGGGGTAATTCCCCTTATTCATCCGATTAACTGCGTAACGGTCTTTGTAGGATGCCCAGACGCGCAGCTCAATCCCGCGTTCCATTGATTTTTGAAGTCGTTTGGCGTCTGCGCCCTGTGATGTTGCCCATTGGTAAAAACGCTCTAAATTAGCTTCTTTGCGAATTCCCTCCCCGATCTGGATAGCGACTGCTGAGACGGTTTTATATTTGGGGTTACGCGCTGTCAAGACACAATCAATAGCGGTGCTGTGCCCTACAAGTACAAGCAGGTTTTCAAGTTCTGCTTCACGGTTGCGATAAATCGTGAGGAGTTCTTTCATGATACGAAGCCACGCGCCGCGTGTCGCTCTTTTGGGATGCTGCGCCTCTGCGATGAGTGCCCGAATGTTATGCCGACTGCTCTCCCATGTGTGAGACATAAACTTCTCTGCAAGGCTCCCCTGCCCCGCTTCCCCGTTCAGTCGTGCGGTTTCCAGCGCGGTTTTCAGATTGTTTTCTGCCTCCTCCTTTGCGGTGCTTTCAAGACGCAGCTGCGCGTCATAGAGATCACCATATTTTTCTTTGTAGGTGTTGTATTCATCCTGCATTTTATGTGCCTCCTTGTTTTTTCTCTAACTTGTGTGCCAGCAATAAAATTAGAGCTATTGTTCTAATTCGGGTATAAAAAATAGAAGCCTGTGTTATCACCTCCTTTCTCTAGGACAAATAGACTATTTGTTGTACTGCGCAATCTGGATAAGACGCACAGCCTCAAATGCAAGTTTTTGCAGTGCGCTTGTGCTGCTGTGCATCCGTTCTTCTTCACGGATGAGATTCTGCAAGGCGTCATTGCTCTGATAAATGCCTTTTACTGGTGTATCTGCGACGACAACGGCGACATGAGCATCCGTTACATATACATAGGCGGTATCTACATGCTTGCGCTCGATGTAAAAGTTAGGCTGCGTACCTGCATACAGCAGATATTCAACACTTGTCGGAATTTGGATGATGTAAGGGAATGCGTCGATGAGTTTTTTTGGGGTGATTTTTGCGGACATGATTTTTTCCTCCTTGTTGTTATTCAGAGAGACACAAGGACTTGTGCCCCTCCCTTCACTGTTCCTATCCGTTCAGCACTTCTTCCCATTCGCGCCGGATGAGGGCGATTGTCTCCTCATCATAGGTGAGTGCGTCGATCTCCTCCTCATCACGTCCACGCCGCAGATAAGCGCTCTCATAGACAAGCTGCTCTGCGAGGTAGAGAACGACTTGCACCATGAATTTTTTTGGGTTGCTGAACGGGTTCGGCGTAATGTCCCAGTCTGCTGCCATGTCCTCTACCACATCCGCGAGGTCGTGGAAGTGTTCGGCGATCCACTGCTCTGCCTTGTAGGTGCTGTAGGTCATTGAGCCGTTGATGTTCTCAGCCTCAAACAGTGTGAAGGCGAGGTCTGAAACGTATCCGTCGCGTCCTTCGAGGTCGTCGAGGTTGTCGATCATACGGGAAAGTACGTCTTTTTCAAGATCATTCAAATTGCATTTCATGGTTTAACTCCTCCTTAGTTCTGCTAGGGCGACGACACCGCGCCGCCCGACGCATTAGACAAACAAGTTAGAACGGGATGTTCTGTGTGAAAAGCTCTGTGTAGTCCTTGCCATATTGAAAATCCGGGCGGGACATGAGAGCGGCGATCTCCTCCTGCACTGAAAGCATGTCGTTACGCACTTTTGCGTTCCTTGCAAGGAAGAACACGCTGCGTTCTATATCATTCACGCTAATCAGTGGATTCCGCGTGCCTTCTCCTTCCATGAAGGCGACTAGGGCTTCTACGCCCTTTAAGATTCGGCGGCTCCCGTCCTGCACAATTCCGCCAACGATCAACTGACGCCCCCGCGCCTTCAAAAGGCTCGTATCCCCCTGCTGCGTTGGGACGACGTGAATCTTTTTGCGTCCCTTGTCCCCTTCAATCCACGCCGAATCACCTTCAAGGATAACGCGAACGGTATCGGTTCCAACGCGGGCACATTTACCGTTAGGGTGACCGTCGCGCAATACTACGCGCACGACGTGGATAATGCCTTGCGAAAATTCGTATGTCTTATTCATACCGCGTACCTCCTATTTCCTTGCGCCTTCCCAGCGTTTAATCTTGCAGGGAAGGACTTTTTCGATATAGTCCTGCAAGGCCTCTGATTCGCCTGTCTCCACGTTGGAGAGAAAGAAGGGTGAGGCGCTTTTTTGTTCCCAGCTCCACGCGGGCTTTGTCGGGTTCACATCTTGCACAAGATAGGCAAGCCCGCGCTCTTTATGCGCGTAGAACCAAGACAGAACGACAACCTTGTGCTTCTTCCCTTCATAGAGGGTTTTTCCCAAATAGGGCGTGCCGGCTGCTGCTAGGCGTTCGGCGGCTTTCTGCAGCTCTTCTTGTGTAAACATGACTGCATTCCTCCTATAAACTAGAACATTTATTCTTGAAACGTCTGTATCCTTATTTTACGGGATAGACAAACAACGATCAAATCGTCTATGAGAGCGAAAGCGTCCAAAAATCGCTGCCATGAGTGCCATGGTGTGTCCTAGGACGCTTTCAGCCCCCTGATGTGCCTCCTACTTGCTAAATTCCCGTGTGATCTCGTCAAGATGTACGCGCCGGCCGCGCGTCATGAAGTATGGACGCCCCGCCCCGGTGTATTTGATCGCCGCCGTCGTCATGCGGCTATTGGGTTTGCCGTCATAAACCCACATGAAGCGGATTTTCTCATCGCGCTCGTCAATCTCGTATACCTTCAGACCTACGAACGCACTCCCGCCGTAGTAAGTGCCAATGTGCCCGTATTTCAGAAAATCTTCACTGTACTTTTTCATGATGTGCCTCCTCCTTAATTCTGCTAGGGCGATACCGCTGCACCGCCCCGGCGTTGCTAGACAAAAAGGGTTTAGTCCTCCTCTACGAGCGTATATCCGCGCTCGTCGATGAAATAACGCTTGTAATCGTTGAGTGCCCGCGTGGTGCTAGATGTGCCCCAGCCGCAATTTGTGAGATATACCCGCCGCCGCGTGTCGTCCACGTGGCAGATGAAATTATCATGGTAGGAGAAAGCCCGCGTTGCGCCCTGCATGATGTGTAGGATTCGCAAGGCTGCACCGTTATGCGGAATGTCACAGTACATCACCGCGTGACTCCCTACGCGGGCGTTCGTCTTGCTTGCGACAAGCTTTTCAAGTGCCTTCATCATTTTCATCATCCTCCTAGAAAACTAGTACCTGCTACTATTTTTGTCTTTGTCCCGCCTAGGACTAGCGCGACGGCTAGTCCCAAGCTAGGAGACAAACAAGGGATTTAGTTTTTAGGGACAATGTCCCATTCGGTGAAAAAGCGTCTGTAGGATTCGTTGAGATTCTTGTACCACGTCTGCCATGTGGTCACACGTTGCACAAGTCGTTCGTTTTCTTCCTCCTTTTGTGCAAGGTCGTCGATGATTTGACCGATGAGAGCCGTTTTCGCGTCGCTCTGCTTGTCAAGATAGAGCGTGAGCTTTTCCAGTTCGGCGATACGGCTTTTCAGAGCAGCGTTTTCGGCTCTCGTGTCCTTCCATGCACGGTGCCAAAACTCAACCTCCTCTTGCAGTTCCTTTTCGCGTTGCTCCAAATACTCTCCATAAGTAGTTGCATTGGTCGATGCTTTTGTGGTTTTCATGATTTGTTCCCTCCTTCTTGTCTGTAGTGATTTGTCACTACGTAGAAGATAAAAATTTTTTCGGTTCGGGTTTAGGCGGTTGTGCTATCCCCTTGCCTGTGACTGTATAATATCACAACGCGTCACAACATGTCAATACCTTTTTCAAAAATTTTTTCATGATTTTTCGTGACACGTCACCACGCCTTATGTTATAATGCTTGTAGATGTTTAGGAGGTGAGAAAATGGAACGGGAAGAGAAAGAAAAAGAGGTGTATTATCAAATACGGATTGACAAGGAGACAAAAGAAAGATTTATGTCTTTTTGTAAATCCAAGGGATACAATTCGTCGGCGATAGTACGCAATATGATTATTGAGTGGCTAGACAAAAAAGAATCCGCGAACGCGTCGCGGTAAAGACACAACAAAAAAGCCCTTGCACAAGTGAGATCATGCAGGGCTTTCTTTTTCGCCTTATATGTAGTTATTTACGCCACAATGAAAAATAGGATTCGTGGAGCAACGTATGTATATAGTTCGCTGTCTCTCTCCATGCGGCGAATGTTTTCGGCGTTAGTCCTATTCGTTCTTTTGCGATACGTTCGGCGTCCTCTATTGGTGCTTTTGGCTTTATTTTTCCGTCGTGGATACACCACATAAGCATCTCTTTATCTCTATATCTATCGCTCTTTTCTTCTTGTAGTAGGACAAAAAGTATAGCGACACATGACGCAAGTACTACAACAATTATTCTACCGCCGTCTTTGTCCATAGCGTTGAAGGACATAAAAGACGCAAGGACGAAAGCTATACCGCCTATAATTCGCAAGGCGTCGCGCTTGTTGTTTGTCATTATCTATCATCTTCTTTCTCTATTGATGATACCACAACGTGACGCGCTGCCTCTATAGGTCATAGGTCATTTTTTGTGTCTTTGTGTCTGCTTTCTGATTGGCATGGAGACGCGTTCAGGCGTGATCGTGTGCATGCGTTCAGGCGTCGCGTTGCTCTGCCTTGCGTTTGTGTCAAGTAATATAATGCTTATTAAATTGCTATGTTTTATATGTTTCGTGACAGATAGATAGGATGTTAAAGCATATCATTTCACTATGTTTTATATGTCATTCTACTACTACTCTATTTTAGTACCTTCACCACAATCTAGGTACTAATTTTCGACAAAAAAAGGAAGCCGTAGCTTCCCAAAAGAGACAGACAAAAATTATTTACAATAGACAACAAGATCAGTGCTAATCATAAGCACCTGCAAGCGGCTTGACGCCATGAGACACAAGCGTTATAGTAATTCTATAATGTTACCTTTGGCTGAGAGACAGCCCGCAGCAGATGCCTTCCATGTACACGCACGCCTGCACGCATCCGGCTGCACGCACGCCCACACGGGGGAAGCACGCACGCGGGAAAAAATATATATGGACACGAATTTATTTTCAAATTTTCAACTCTGAGAAAGGAGGCTGCATCATGCCAGCCAAACGTAGACCAAAAGGAGAAGGGTCAATCACAAAGCTACCTAACGGAAGTCTAAAGATGACAATAACACTTGGCGTGGGTGTGGACGGGAAGCAGAAGCGTCGCTCTGTTACTGCAAAGACAAAATCAGAGCTAATGCACAAAGTAGCAGAGCTAAAGATTGCATCTGGCAAAGCTCCTCAAAAAGAGATGTATTTCAAGGAGCTATTTGAACATTATCTATCATGGCAGGAGGAACGTGTCGCAGAAGGTACAAAGACAATCTACAAGACAGCCACGCCGCTAGTTTTTGAGCCATTCTACGACTATCGTGTGGATAAAATCACACCTGAGATGATTGACAGTGTGCTAGATAATCTCCACAAGCGTGACGGGAAGTCTATGTCAAAAACCACTATTCAGAACCTACGAGGGCGGTTGTCTGCTGTGTTTAACTTTGCTGTGTCGAAGGGTCTTATAGCTATATCCCCTATGAAGCACACAAAGCTACGTCCTAAACCGTCGAATCGAATCAACACTTTAACGATTCCATCTGAGGAGCAGATGAAAGCACTATTATTGTCTGCGAAGGAATATGATGTTCACAACACAGGCGATTCACTACTTTTCTATCCCCTATTTCTCCTCGCTGTCTCTACGGGGATGCGCATAGGGGAAATTCTTGACATTGATCGTGTGAAAGACATAAACATCGAGAAATGCACGATAAGCATAAACTCTCAGCTTACCCGCTATGGCAGTGATGCTCCATTAAAGACACAATCATCCTATCGTGTCATATACGTTCAGCCTGATGTCTTGAATACTGTGTTAGAGCTTGTGCCGCCTTCGGAAAAGACAACAAAGCTATGGGCTATCCATGATAGACAAGTGACAAGTATGGCGGCTGGAATGCAGGTGCATAAGTTTTTGTCTAAGAGCACTGTAGTCCCTAAGGGCTTCACCTTTCACGGGTTCAGACACTACCATGCTACATATCTATTGCTCAATGGTATCAATGTGAAGGAAGTTTCTAAGAGACTGGGGCATAGTAGCATAAGCACTACACTTGAACTGTACGCCCATTGGATTCCAGAGATGGATGAGTCCGCTGCAAATACCATCGGGAAAGGCTTTATTTTTTAGTGCTTGTCAGGTGCTAACAAGGTGCTTATATAAGCATTTTAGAACACATATTCATAAATATAAAAGACCTTGAAACGCTCTACATCCTTAGAAATGTAAAGGCTTCAAGGTCTTTTGCATTTATGAATTATTCGGTAAAGTACTGCATCGATGTCTTCTTCCACTCTTTCTTGGTGTAGAGCATCGCGCGATCCTCGATGCCCGTCGCGGCTGCGAGTTCTTCTGCAATCTTCTCGCACTCCTCACGACTGAAACCATGGATCATCGTATAGACATTATAGCGCCAATCCGCCGTACGATTGCGGTCATAACAATGGGAGACGCGCTCGTGCTGCGCCATCTGCCGCGCCACTTCGTCCACGCGCGCGTCGGGAACATTCCAAACGCAAAGACAGTTGGACGTAAAGCCAACCTCACGGTGACGGAGAACCGCCCCCATCTTGCGGATCTTCTTTTCTGCAATCATACGCTCCACACGATGCAGAAACTCCTCCTCGCTGATGCCGATTTTCGCCGCGAGTGCCTTGTACGGCTCGGCGACAAGCGGAAACTGCCCCTGCAGGAGGCGGATGATCTTACGGTCGAGAGCATCGACCTCGATTGCTTCGCTCATGGATATGCCTTCCTTCCTGCATCAGTTCAGCTTAAACTGCACGTTGATCTTATATTTCTTATTCGCTTTCAGGCTCATCAGACGCTCCACCCCGGGCAGTGCCTTGATCTCCCCGATGATCTTCTCCTCCGTCGCCTGCGACGGTGTCATGAGCGTAAACCATAGGTTATATCTTCCCTCGCGCTCATAGTTGTGCGTCACGCCCGTATAGCGATTGACCGCCTGTGCGACAGACGAAAGCTGCTCCGGTGTCACACACAGCGCGATCAGCGTCCCCTGATAACCAAGGCGTTCCGAGTTGAAAAATGTCCCAATGCGACGCAAAAATCCGTCCGTCTTCAGGGCGTCCAGCCGCTCAAGCACATGCTCTTCCGTCGTCTCGAGCATCTCGGCGAGACGCGCAAACGGCCGCGAACACACCGGCAGGTTGCCCTGCAGGAGATTCAGCAGCCGTTTGTCAAATTCTGTCAGTTCTGCCATTGAAGTCTCTCCCATATACCGTGCACCATCTTCATGCACCGGTATCGGATCGTCTTGCTCATGGACAATCGTATCATAGGATACAGGTACAAAAATGAATGCAATTCACTTCTTTACGTGCCTATTCTAACAGATATTCCTTCATTACGTCAAGGAGTTCCGTACGCCCTTCATTTTTCGGCACGGAGTATGGCAGAATCGAAAGATCGGGAACGCCGAGCGTCTTGCGCATCAGTGACAGCTGTTTTTGCCGTGCCGTGCGCCCGAGCTTATCCGCCTTCGTGGCGACAACCAGCACGGGTATATCATGCGATACGAGCCAGTCAAACATCTTTCTGTCGGAGGACATAGGTTCATGACGAATATCGAGCAGGAGACAGACAAAGTGCAGATTCTCTGCATGGAGGAAGTACTCCTCGATAAACTTTGCCCATGTCTTTCGGCTCTCACGCGCCGCCTTGGCATAACCATAGCCCGGCAGATCGACCAGGTGTACGGGATGGCGTTCTTCCCCACCGTCGATGCGCATGAGCAGCTCATAGAAGTTGATCGTCTGTGTCTTCCCCGGTTTCCCCGAGACATGGGCGAGCTGGCGAATGCGTGTCAGGGAGTTGATGAGAGACGACTTCCCGACATTGGAGCGTCCGATAAAGGCGACCGCAGGATGCTGTTCCTCGGGGTACTGGTCGCGCCGTACCGCAGAGGCAAGATAGGCAGCCTTTGTAATGACAACCGGCTCAGACATACTGCACCTCCTAATTATACAGCGCGACCTTCAGTACCTCGTCCATGTGCGCTACGGGTACAAACTCGAGCGACGCACGCACCGCATCGGGAATATCCTCTATATCGCGTTCGTTTTCCTGCGGCAGAACGATGGTATGCACACCCTCGCGATAGGCAGCGAGCGTCTTCTCCTTCAGCCCGCCGATCGGCAGCACATTTCCGCGCAGCGTGATCTCCCCCGTCATGGCGACATCGGCGCGCACCTTGCGCCCCGTGAGTGCCGAGATCATCGCCGTCGCCATGGTGATGCCCGCCGATGGACCGTCCTTCGGAATCGCTCCCTCGGGCAGATGGATGTGTATGTCGTCCGTCTCGTAGAAGTTCTCTGCCAGATGGAGCGCCTCCGCACGGCTGCGCACGTAGGAGAGCGCCGCCTGTGCCGATTCCTGCATCACGTCACCGAGCTGCCCCGTGAGGATGAGTTTGCCCTTCCCGCGCAGGATGTTGACCTCCGTCCGCAGCACGTCACCGCCGACCTCCGTCCACGCAAGCCCTGTGACGACGCCGACGAGTGGCTTCTTCTCCTGCCGCGCCGGATGATACTTCGGACGTTCCAGAAACTCCGTAAGGTTCGCCTTCGTCACGGCGATGGGCGGCGTCTCCCCTTCGACGATGCGCCGCGCTGTCTTGCGGCAGAGCTGTCCCACGACGCGCTCCAGCTCGCGCACCCCCGCCTCGCGCGTATAGGAGCGGATGAGCACAGGATAGACGCCTGCACTGATGCGGATGTCCTTTGCCTTCAGCCCGTTCTGTATGCGCTGACGCGGTAGGAGATGCCGCCGTGCGATCTCGACCTTCTCCATCTCCGTATAGCTCGAGAGATTCAGGATCTCCATGCGGTCACGCAGCGGCGCAGGAATGCGCGCGGGGTGATTTGCCGTGACGATCCAGAACACCTGCGAGAGGTCAAACGGCAGCTCCACGAAGTGATCGCTGAACGTGCAGTTCTGTGCAGGGTCAAGAACCTCAAGAAGCGCAGCGGAAGGATCGCCATGAAAGTCCATGGCAATCTTGTCCACCTCATCGAGGAGAAAAACGGGGTTCTTCGTACCGGCACGGCGAATCCCCTCGATGATGCGGCCCGGCATCGCGCCGACATAGGTGCGGCGATGCCCGCGTATCTCCGCCTCATCACGGATGCCGCCGAGCGAGATGCGGATGAACTCCCGCCCCATCGCACGGGCAATCGACGCTCCGAGCGACGTCTTGCCGACACCGGGTGCACCGACGAGGCAGAGGATGGGGGCATTCTGCTCCGGTGCCAGCTGACGTACGGCAAGGTAGTCGAGGATGCGTTCCTTGATCTTTTCGAGTCCGTAGTGATCGCGTTCGAGCACAGCGCGCGCAGCATTCATATCGACCGTCTCTTTGGTCGTGTGCATCCACGGCAATTCGATCAGACAGTCCAGATAGCTGCGGATCACACCGACCTCGGCACTCATCGCAGGGCTGACGTCGAGGCGGTGAATCTCACGCTCGATGGTCTCGCGCACGGCATCGGGGTACGCCCCCTCCGCGAGAGCCGTGCGATAACGATCCACATCGGCGGACTTATCCGCATCGTCGCCGAGCTCCTTATGGATTGCCTTGATCTGTTCACGCAGATAAAAATCACGCTGAACCTTGTCCATCTGCTTACGGACACGACGGTTGATCTTCTGCTCGATCCCCATGATGTCCAGCTCATAGACGAGCACCTCATAGAGACGATGCAGGCGTGCGCGCACATCAATGGTAGCAAGGATATCCTGCCGCACCTCATGCTTCAGGCTCAAATGGCTCGCGATAATATCCGCCAGACGCCCCATGTCCTCCATGATCGAGATCGACACCAGCGCCTCGGGCGGAATCTTATGAGAGAGCTTCACCCACTCCTCGAATTTGCTCGTTACCCCGTGAACGAGTGCCTCCATATCCTTTGTGGAGGGCGTTTCCACACGCTCCTCGTCAATCACATGGACATCCGCCTCCGCGTACGTCTCCCCCTCGCGGATCTCCATGATCTCCGCGCGCTGCTGTCCATCCACGAGGATCCGCAGCACGCCCTCGGGCAGGCGCAGAAACTGACGGATCTCCGCAACTGCACCGACATCATAGAGGTCTGCCGCCGTCGGGTCATCCAGTTCCGGATCCTTCTGTGAAACGACGAGAATCCGACTGTCTCCTGCAATCGCAGCCTCGATGGCGGCAACAGAGCGATCGCGTCCCACGTCGATGTTGACCATCATGTGGGGATAGACCACAAGTCCCCGCAGGGGAAGCAGCGGCAGTGTTTGTTTTTCAGACATGGTCGCGTTCCTTCCATCTATAGAAAAAAGGAGCACCGCACGCTGCAGGCTCCTTTCATTGATATGTCGATATGTGTGCCTAAGGAAGCATAGAGGTGGGTAGAAAATCCTATCCGTGCATCCTTAATTAGCGGCTGCCATCTTCTGTGCGCCCGCACCGTCGATGGTGAGGATCGGGTCACTGTGGTTGACGATGACGTCCTTCGTGACCTGACAGGCCGTCACGCCATAGATCGACGGCACCTCGTACATGACGTTGCGCATGATCCCCTCGACGATGGCACGCAGACCACGCGCGCCCGTCTTATGCGTCAGCGCTTCCTTCGCGATCAGGTGCAGTGCATCCTCCTCAAACGTCAGACGCACACCGTCCAGTTCGAGCAGCTTTTGGAACTGCTTGACAAGAGCGTTCTTCGGCTCTGTCAGAATGCGAACGAGCGCTTCCTCATCGAGGGAGTTCAGCGTGACTACGACAGGCAGACGCCCAATGAACTCGGGAATCAGCCCATTCTTCATCAAATCCTCGGGGATGATCTTGCTGAGCGAAGCCCCCACCGTAACGCGGCGCTTCGAGCGCACCTCGGCACCAAAGCCCATCTGCTTCTTGCCAAGGCGCGACTCGATGATCTCCTCAAGGCCATCAAACGAACCGCCGCAGATAAAGAGGATGTTCGTCGTATCGATCTGCAGGAGTTCCTGCTGCGGATGCTTGCGCCCGCCCTGCGGCGGCACGGATGCCGTTGTCCCCTCAAGGATTTTGAGCAGCCCCTGCTGAACGCCCTCCCCTGAGACATCTCGTGTGATGGAGGGGTTCTCCGATTTGCGCGCAATCTTATCGATCTCGTCGATGTAGATGATGCCGCGCTGTGCCTTCTCGATGTCGTAGTCCGCCGCCTGAATCAGCTTCAGCAGGATGTTCTCGACATCCTCGCCGACATAGCCTGCCTCCGTGAGAGAGGTCGCATCAGCGATGGCAAACGGCACATTCAGGATGCGTGCCAGCGTCTGCGCCAGCAGCGTCTTGCCGCTGCCCGTGGGGCCGATCATGAGGACGTTCGACTTGCGCAGCTCCACATCCTCGTTCTTTCCCTGACCGGCATGAATACGCTTGTAGTGATTGTAGACCGCCACGGAAAGTGATTTTTTCGCCTCATCCTGACCAATGACATATTGGTCGAGAATGCGGCGGATCTCCTTTGGCTTCGGAATATCCTTGAGCCCGACATCAATATCGTCGCCAAGTTCCTCCGCAATGATCTCATTGCAGAGTTCGATGCACTCATCGCAGATATAGACGCCGGGACCCGCCACGAGCTTCCTTACCTGCTCCTGCGTCTTGCCGCAGAACGAGCACTTGAGCTGACCCTTGTCGTCCGCCCCAAATTTCATCGCATGACACCCCCTCAGGCCTTGCTGTCAGCAGATGTATCCTTTGGTCGGAGGACAACCTCATCAATGAGGCCGTATTCTTTTGCCTCCTCCGCCGACATGAAGTTGTCGCGTTCCGTATCAACGTTGATCTTCTCTGTATCCTGCCCCGTGTGATGCGCGAGGATTTCGTTGCCGACCTCACGCAGGCGCAGGATCTCCTTCGCCTGGATCTGGATGTCGGTCGACTGTCCCTGTGCGCCGCCAAGCGGCTGATGAATCATAATACGGGCATGCGGGAGGGCATAGCGTTTTCCCTTTGCACCCGCCGTCAAAAGAATCGAGCCCATGCTCGCCGCCTGTCCGACACAGATCGTGGAGACATCCGGCTTGATGTACTGCATGGTATCATAGATGGCAAGTCCTGCCGTCACAACGCCGCCGGGGCTGTTGATGTAGAGATGGATATCCTTATCGGGATCCTCCGACTCCAAAAAGAGCATCTGTGCCACAACGACGTTGGCGACGCTGTCGTCAATCGGTCCACCGAGGAAGATGATGCGCTCCTTCAGCAGGCGGGAGTAAATGTCATAGGCACGCTCCCCGCGTCCGGAGGTCTCCACCACCATCGGTACATAGTAACTCATACGTTCCTCCCCGCAGGAGCTTTCTTACTCCGTGATATTGTCCACGATGAACTGCGCCGTCTTCTTGCGCAGCACCGTCGCTGCAAGATCGCTGACGCGCCCCTGCTCCTTGATGATCTTCTGAACCTGCTTCGGCGTCGCACCATAGGACAGAGCCATTGCGTAGACTTCCTGATCGAGATCCCTTCCCTCGACCTTGATGTCCTCTGCCTTGGCAACCTCCTCGAGCATGAGATCGGTGCGCACGTTCTTCTCCGCCGTCTCGCGGTACTCGTCGCGGATGCGCGCCATATCGAGCCCTGCGTACTGGAGATACTGCTCAAGGCTCATTCCCTGCTGCTCAAGACGCATCGCCATTTCCTGGATCATCGCCGTAATGCGGTTCTCGACCATCACGGGCGGAATCTCCATCGTGCAGTTGTCCGTCGCCATGTCGATTGCCTTTGTGCGGCGCTCATTCTCTGCCTGACGCTCCGCGCCCTCCCGGAGGTTCTTGCGGATGTCCTCGCGCAGCTCTGCGAGCGTCTCGAACTTGCTTGCCTTCTTGGCAAACGCATCGTCCAGCTCAGGCAGCTCGCGCGACTTGATGCTGCGCACCGTGCACTTGAAGACAGCCGCCTTTCCCTTGAGGTTCTCCGCGTGGTAGTCCTCGGGGAACGTGACGTTCACCTCGCGCTCCTCGCCGACCTTCGCACCGATGAGCTGATCTTCAAAGCCCGGAATAAACGAGCCCGAGCCGATCTGGAGCGGATAGTCTTCGCCCTTGCCGCCCTCGAACGGTGTCCCGTCCACAAAGCCCTCAAAATCAAGCGTAATGAAGTCGTCCTTCTTGACCGCGGCATCGGCAGGGGCGTCGATGAGCGTGCCCTGATGCTGGCGCATCCCCTCGATCTGACGATCGATGTCCTCCTCGGAAACCGAGACGGCAGGTTTCTCGACCTTGAGTCCCTTATATTCGCCGAGTGTGACCTCGGGACGCTGCGTGAACTTTGCCGTAAATACGACATCCTTGCCCTCCTCGAGGGTCACGATGTCGATCTCGGGGCGCGTCACAGGCTCCATGTTCTGCTCGGTCAGAGCTTCATCGAACGCCTTCTGTGCAACGCTCTCGAATGCCTCCTGAAGGATGGCCTCCTTGCCGACAAAATTCTCGACGATCTTGCGCGGTGCCTTTCCCTTGCGGAACCCCGGGATATTCACGCGTCCCGCAAGACGCTTTGCCGCGCCGTCCGTCGCCTGCTCCAGCTTGTCCTGATCCACTTCAATCGTCAGAGTGACCTCACGGTTCTCCCCATGCTCTGCCGTAACCTTCATTGTATGAAACAACCTCCTGCTTCTTTTCATTGGGGGCGCACTGCACCCTCCGATTTGCGGGCATACAAAGAGAGCATTCCCGCCATTCTACTTGTATCCTATCACAAAACAGCCAAAATGACAAGCACGGCTATTTCAGCAGCTCTGTCATGCGCGGCAGCGGCTCGGAAAGATCCATGTGCCCCGAGAGGGTTTCCACATCCTCCCCCTCAATGCGGATGCGCACCTTTTTCACCTCGGGGAAATCCGTGAGCGTGTTGACGATTGATCCGACGAGCATCTCTTCCCCCGTCGACCCGCCGTTGAAGTTCTTCTGCAGCTCCTTGGAGAAATCCACCGTGGCAACACCATCCTGAACCTTGACGCTGCGCAGCTTCACGTGTTTCGGGAAGACATTCGTCTGCCCCTTCTCCGTCGTTCCTGCGAGCAGGGACTTGAGTGCCGCCGTATACTTATCCTCGCTGCCAAGTTTTACCGTACGGCTGTCCGCCACAAGACCCATGCCGTCATTCTTCGGATAGTAGACATTCACCTTGACCTCTTTGTCCTTTGCCGCCGTGTCGTCCGCAGCCGCAGCCTTCGTCTGTGTCTGCTGTGACTCTGCGGCAGGCGGGGCAGACGTCTTTTCATCTGCACAGCCCGCCGTAAGCAGAAGTGCTGCGCAGAGCGGTGCGCCCAGCAGACGTGTGATATGTTGCGCGTGTTGGAACATTTCCGATTCTCTCCTCATTCCTCAAAATAGCGTGCAATCGCACGAAAGAGTGCCTGTGCCAGTATCTCCTGATAGGCAGGATCCGTGAGCATCTGCTCCTCCTCGGGATTCGAGATAAACCCCAGTTCCGCAAGGGAAGCGGGGATATCCGAATGCTTCAGGACGTAGAAGTGCGCATACTTGACCCCGCGATTATAGAGTCCACCCGCCGCAGCAAGTTCCTCGTTCAGCAGCGTGGCGAAGCGTTCATCCGCATCCGTCTTGGGATAATAGTAGGTCTCCATCCCGTGTGCATCCGGATTGCTAAAGGAATTGCAGTGCACGGAGAGGAAAAGTTCCGCCTCCTCATGTGCCGCCGCAGCATCCACACGCGCCTGCAGTTCGCGGGAAGCCGAACTGCCCGCATACGCGACGTCCACATCGTCCGTCCGCGTCATGACGACATGCGCCCCCGCCTTGGTCAGGAGGTCACGCGTACGCAGGGAGACGGCAAGGGCGACATCCTTTTCGCATGCGCCCGAGGGACCGATCGCCCCTGTATCACTGCCTCCATGCCCGGGATCAATGACCACCGTATGCCCCATGACCGCCTTGCTGAGCGTGTCTCCGGCATCCGCAAAGATCTCAATCACAAGACGCTCGGTGTTCTTCTCACGTCCCGTCCCCGGGACGGTATACATGCGATAGGCATCCGCACTGCGAAGATCATGCCCTGCATAGATTCGCAGTGCCGCACGATGATTCTCGCGTGGGATAACGACAAGCCGCTGCAGCACCGCTCCATCGAGAGCGATCTCATGGGGAAGATGCTCATCCAGCGCAACATCCTCCAGCTCGACCAGCAGCTGATTGTCCGCATGGTAGCGCTCCGACAGAGCGTAGTGCAGCCCCGTCTTCTTGACGGTGATCTCTATACGCTGCGCCGCGCGCCCATCCACCTCCACCGCATGGCTGTCAATGCCCGTAATGCGATGGAGGCTGCCTGCTGCTTCTCCTGCTCCACCGAGGAGAAGGAGCAGGCAGACAAAAACCGCTGCGGCAAGCAGCGGTCGCATCCACAGATGAACCCTGTTCTTGATCGTCAATGCCAATCTCGCCCCCATTCAGTCTTTCAGCAGCTCCAGTGCCTCATCCTCAGCGGCATCCGTCGCCGCCGCATCGCGCTCTATCGTCAGCTTCAGATAGTCGCCCTCTGCCACATCTTTGGGCAGGAATGCGCGCGGAAAATTCACCTTGACCATGGCATCTCCGAGGAGAAGCACAGCAAGATCTCCTTCAAATCGATCCAGATACGCGGAAATCATTGTTTTTCCCCTCTCTCCGGTGTGATATGGTAGTCCTTACCATCGCTCGTAAGGGTGATCGTGCCATTCTCCGCCGTCACATAGATGTCCAGATTCATGGCATGATACTTCTTCATCGTCTCCTTATGCGGATGTCCATAGTCGTTGTTCACACCGCAGGAGATGAGTGCCGCCGCAGGATGGACGGCGCGTAGGAAATCTGCCGAGGAGGAAGTCTTGCTGCCATGATGGCCTGCCTTGAGGACGGTGCTCTGCACCGCGCCCTGCGCCCCCGCAAGGATATCCTGCTCCTCTTTCTTTTCTGCGTCGCCCGTAAACATCATGGAGAAATCGCCAAAGACCAGCCGTCCGACGACGGACTCGTTGTTCGGATCGTGCTTGTAGCCCTTGACGCTGCCCTGCTGGACAAGTGCCGCCGACGGGGCGAGCACCTCAAAGGCTGCCCCACCGCCGAGATCCACGCGATCCCCCGTACAGAGTCCCTTGCGCGCAATCCCCTTCGCCTTCAGCTGTTTCATATAGCCGATGTAGACGCGCGACGTTGACGGCATCCCGTTGTCATAGACCATGCCGATCGGATATTTATCAATCAGCATCTCCATCCCGCCGATGTGATCGGCATGGGGATGGGTCAGGATCACTGCATCGAGTTTTTTGACCCCTGCCTTGTCCAGTTCGGCGCGGAGCTTATCCCGCTCGTCCAGATCGCCCGTATCAATGAGGACGTTCTGCTCTGCGGTCTGAATGAGGATGGCGTCCCCCTGCCCAATATCGAGCATCTTGACCGTGAGTGCCTGCTGCACGGGTGCTGTCGTGGATGTCTCATGCGATGCTCCTCCTGCACACCCACCAAAGAGCGCGGAGAGCAGGAACAAAAGACTCACGAGAAATGCCATGCGATGTTTCATCTGCACGTCAGCCTCCTACGAACGAAGTGCCAGATTGATCAGGAAGGCAATCGAGACGAGATACATGATCCAGCTGACCTTCTTATACTGGCCCGCACAGAGCTTCATGACCGTGTAGCTGATAAAGCCAAAGGCAAAGCCATTGGCAATACTCGACGTGAGCGGCATCATGATGATCGTAAGGAAAACCGGCAGAGCGTTCGTGAAGTCGGAGAAGTCAATCTTTCCGACCTCGGACATGAGCAGCGCTCCGACCAAGATGAGGGCAGGCGCGGTAGCAAATGCCGGCACGAGCCCGATCAGCGGCGTAAAGAGCAGTGCCGCTAGGAAGAGCACGCCCGCTGCAACGGCAGTCAGCCCCGTCCGTCCGCCGGCGGCAATACCGGCCGCGCTCTCGATGTAGGAGGTGACCGTCGACGTACCGAACATGGCGGAGACCATCGTCCCGACGGCATCCGTGGTCAGTGCCTTGTCGATGTTCTCGATGTGTCCATCGGGGCGCACCATCTTTGCCTTTGTCGTCAGACCGATCAAGGTACCCATATTATCGAATAGTTCCACCACGGTGAACGTGAAGATGATCGAAACGAGGCCATAGTGCCATGCGCCCGCGAGATCGAGCTGACCGAACGTCTCCCCCATGTGCGGGAGCGAGGTGCTCACGATATCCGTGATTCCCTTCGGTGCCGGCGTCATCCCGAGGATCATGGCGAGGATGGTCGTCACAAAGATGCCGATGAGGATCGAGCCGTGCACGTTGCGCGCCATCAGCGCCGCCGTGAGAAGCAGTCCGAAGAGAGAGAGCAGCGTCGTCGGCGCGGTGACGTGCCCAAGGGAGACATAGGTTGCGGAATTCTCGACGATCAGCCCTGTCCCCTTCAGGCCGATGAACGCGATAAAGAGTCCGATGCCCACGCTGATGGCGTATTTCAGATCACGCGGGACAGCATTGATGATTGCCTGTCGGATTCCGCCAACGGTCAGAATCAAAAAAAGAACGCCAGAGAAGAATACGGCACCGAGTGCCACGGTCCAGTGCAGTCCGAGAACGCCGCAGACATAGTAGGCAAAGAACGCATTCAGCCCCATGCCCGGTGCGAGCGCGACGGGATAGTTCGCAAAAATGCCCATTGCGAGCGACGCGAGTGCGGCAATCCAAATCGTCGAGGCAATCGCCGCCTCCTTCGGGATGCCGGCATCCGCAAGTATGTTTGGATTGACAAAGAGAATATACGCCATGGCAATGAATGTCGTCATGCCCGCGAGTAATTCCGTGCGCACGGTCGAGCCCTTTTCCCGCACTTTAAAAAATCGTTCGACAAAGGACGGCGGCGTGCTCTGCATCTCCATAGAAGCATCTCCTTAAATTAAAAAAACCCGACGCAGACCGGGTAATAAAAAATGGCGGAGTGGGAGAGATTCGAACTCTCGCAGCGGTTACCCACTCTAACGATTTAGCAAACCGTCCTCTTCAGCCTCTTGAGTACCACTCCATATTCACTTCACGCTTTCTCTGCGACAGATGTTATATTAACAGATGGATTCACGCTTGTCAAGACAAAAATAAAGACTGCCATACGAAACCGCAGGATTCCGTAGGCAGTCCATTATCATTTATCATTTCATGCTTTGATGTCGAGATTGCTTCCGACGTGCTGCGGAGCGCGCGGGCTGATCGCATAGGCTGCCTTTGCCTGCTCCATGCGCTGGCTCGTCGCCTGGGCACCATACTGCTGTGCTTCGCGAAGGGACTTCTGGAAGCGGCTCGTGCCCAGCATCGCAGGATCCATGTTCTGCGCCGCTTGCTGCGTGGCGCGTGACGCAACCTGCTCTGCCGTGCGGATGACCGTCCGCTGCGTCTGCTGGAACTCACTCGTCCCCGCCTTCGTGCTCGAACCGAACTTCGAGTCACTCGTGACCGCCTTGACCTCATCCATCTTGGCCTGCGTCGCCTGGGCACCCATCTGCTGTGCCGAGCGGTTCGACTTCTGGAACGCACTCGTGCCCAGCATCGCAGGATCCATGTTCTGTGCTGCCTGCTGTGTGGCGCGTGACGCGCTCTGCTCACCCGTACGAACGACGGTCCGCTGCGTCTGCTGGAACTCACTCGTTCCCGCCTTCGTACTCGAACCGAACTTCGAGTCGCCGGTAACCGCCTTGACCTCGTTCATCTTGGCCTGTGTCGCCTGGCCGCCGAGCTGATGGATCTCACGATTTGACTGTTGGAAGAGACTTGAACCAAAGCCCCCTCCGATGGCTGATAGTGCCATATTGGATCCCTCCATTTCCTCTCTGCATCCCATACTCCCTTGGGATGTTACGCCCCCATTATAAGCGATGGATACGCATTATGCAAGAAGAAAAGGGCGGTACGATACCGATTTTACGGCCAACTGCCCTTTGTTTCCGGTTATGTTGCTGAGGCTGTGAGACGTCCGACGCGCACGACCTCGGAGATCTGTACCTTGTGCGACTGTCCATTGACGTCAGCGATGATGCTCGGCGCACCGTCCGTAATGCTGACACCGATGACCTTGCCCTCAAAGCTGGTCTTGGACACGGCACCATCCTCGCCCTTCGTCTCAGACATCCACTGGATCGGCTGTCCGATCATCGAGCTGAGCTGTCCGATCAGCACCGAGGAGTCAATATTGTCGACGATCTTGCTGACGTTCTCGAGCCCCTTGGAGACGTTCGTCATCTGCTCAAGCGCAGAGAACTGTGCCAGCTGGGAGAGATACTCGGCATTGTCCTGCGGATTGAGCGGATCCTGATAGCGCATCTGTGTTACGAGCAGCTGCAGGAACGCATCCTTTCCGAGTGCGCTGTTGTCCTTCTTTGCGGCCTTTGCCTGGTTCTGTGCCGCCTCATAGTCGGAGACCTTCTGGATGACGCCGCCGACATTGATGGTATTCAGTGGGTTTGTACTTGCCACTTTTTTTCCTCCTCACATGGTCAGACGCGATAGTCCACACCGTCTGTCGTTACACCGCCAACACTTTCCTGTGTCGATGCAGTGGCAACGCCATCATCGACGATTTCCCCGTCGAGATAGTCATCGGCATCACCGCGTGCGTAGACCTGTGTCTCACTGTGACCTGCCTGATGCTGCTGCCATGCTTCCTGCCCTTGTCCCTGCGGCATCTGCCCATCGGCAAGTCCCGTATAGACACCGACGCGATCCACCTTGATCCCCTGCGTGTTCAGCTCCTGCCGCAGCTGGACGAGAGAGTTCTCAATCACGCTGCGCACGTGAGCATTGTCGCTGTGGAAGGACGCCTGCACGGCACCGTCCGAGCCGACGGCAACGCGCAGGGTCAGCTCGCCGAGATGCTCCGGCTTCAGGCGAATGATCATCTGCGTGTCGTTCAGTGTACGCAGAAGACGTGCCTGCTCGACAATCTGACGCGGGATCTCATAGTCGGTCTGCGGGCGCTGCGGCACCTCTGCGGCGGGTGCTGCCTGCTCCGTCTGGATGAGGGGCGTCCCCGTCTGCACAGAGGCAGGCTGAACGGGCGTCTCTGCCGTGCGCACCGTCGTCTCAAAGGAGATGTTCTCATGCGTCGGTGCGGGCTGGGGCATGCCGCTCTGCATTGGCTGCTGGTTCTGCTCCGCGCTCTCTCCGCTCATGTCACGCTGCATTGCATCGTGGCGCATCGTACGCTGTGCGAGAACATCGAGCGGACTCGGTGCGGGCTGCGTTTCCTCGGTCAGTTTCTCTCCGACCAGTGCAGCCGCACTCTTCCCCTGCGGCAGCGGCTGCTGCTCCTGCATCGCGGAAACGGCCGCTGCCTGTACCGCGGGCTGCTGCACAACCGTCGGCTGTGCAGCGGGCTGCAGTACGGCAGTCTGCTGTGCGACAGGAGCCGCCTGCTCTGCAGGTGCTGCGGGAACGGGTTCCGCCTGCATGACGGGCTGCCATACGGGTGTCTCATCCGTCACCGCGTCCGGCACCGTCGCTGCATTCTCCGCAGACGGCAGTGCTGCTGCCTGAAGTGCCGTGCGCAGCTGTGCGGGCATTTCCGCATCGAGTGCTGCGAGACGCGCCGCCGCAGCGGCAGGTGCATCCGTCTGTGCCAGCATGACAGCGGTATTCGCCGTCTCCTGCGTCAGCGGTTCACCGGCAAGGGCACGGAGAAGCGAATTCCCCTTCTCATCGGTCTGCGGCATCTGCTGCAGCAGATGTTCGACCGCCGTCTGCAGCTTCGTATCACGCAGCTGCTCAGCGGTCAGCCCATAGCGTTCGAGGATATCCGCCAGAGCCGGCGGCAGTTCCCCCTCCGCCGGAGTGCTCTCCACGGGAACCTGCTCCACATCCGCCGGCAGGAGTGCTGCGAGCACGGTTGCCGCTGCTGCGGAGGCTATGGCTGTGTCCTCGGTGGACACGTCCTTCAAGGCGTCGCTTTGCCCTTTTGCCGTAGGCATGGACGCTGTTTTTTTCACATCCTGTGCGTTCTGCGCCGTCCCGTCCGTCCCCGTCGCCGCAGGCTTATCCTGTACGGCAGACGATGAAGGATCACCGGTCTGGATCTTGGTTGCATCTGCACTCATACCCTTTTTCTGCAGCGCGCCCATCGTATCGCTGAACGTATTCTTCCCTGAGGTTGTCTGCGTACGGCTGCCCGCCGCTGCGCTGCGCGCTCCCTGCACGCCCGCTGCCGCCGATGCGCCGTCCGTGGTCGATACCGCCATAAGATTTCCGGCATTCATCTACACATCACCTCTTCAATCTCTTTATCGTGGAAATCTTATCTTTTCTTAAATATTTTTTGGCATCGCACACTTTAAGGCATCGCCAATCGTCTCTGCACCAAAGAGCTCCATCCCTGCGAACTTTCCTTTTAGCTGACGGTAGTTCTTCATGGGGAGCACAGCGGCGTGAAAACCGAGCCGCTGAGCCTCGATGATTCTCTGCTCCGCCTGAGAGACGGCGCGCACCTCCCCCGAAAGCCCCACCTCGCCGCAGACGACCATCTGCGGACGCGGCAGTCGTCCTGCAAAGCTCGATGCCATAGCAACACAGAGGGCGAGATCCGCCGCCGGCTCATCAAGGCGAATGCCGCCCGCGACTTTCACATAGACGTCCGCGGCGCCGATCGGCAGGCGCACGCGTTTTTCGAGGACGGCGAGGAGCAGCTGGATACGCTTGACATCCACGGAGTCCGCCGTACGGCGCGGCGGCTGATAGGGCGTCGGGGCAACCAGCGCCTGTACCTCGACGAGCAGAGGGCGCGTCCCCTCCACCGTCGGCACAATGACCGAGCCACTCTCGGGGGCACGTTCGGAGAGAAACAGCTTCGACGCATCGGGGACATCGACCAGTCCGACATCCCGCATCTCAAAGAGCCCCAGCTCGTTCGTGCTGCCAAAGCGATTTTTTACGGCGCGCAGCACGCGGTACTCCGCATTTCGCTCTCCCTCAAAGTAGAGCACCGTATCGACGATATGCTCGAGGACACGTGGCCCCGCCAGGCTGCCTTCCTTCGTTACATGACCGATGACGAAGACGGCAATCCCCGCCGTCTTTGCGACGCGCATCAGCTCCATGGCGCACTCGCGTACCTGCGAGACGCTGCCGGGTGCGCTCTCAATGTCGGGACGGTACATCGTCTGGATGGAGTCGATGATAAAGAGCGCAGGCTTTACATTTTCTACATGTGCGCAGATTGCATCGAGGTTCGTCTCGCTGACGACGAGCAGCTCATCGGCGACGGCCTGCAGACGATCGGCACGCATGCGGATCTGCCGTGCGCTTTCCTCCCCCGTCACATAGAGGACGCGACGCCCTGCCCGCGCTATATCCGCCGAGGCGCGCAGGGTAAGGCTCGATTTCCCGACGCCGGGATCACCGACGACGAGCACCATCGCTCCCGGTATCACACCGCCGCCGAGAACGCGGTCGAGCTCCCCCGAGCCCGTCGAAAAGCGCGGCAGATCCTCTGCGCGGATCTCCGCAATCGGCTGCGGCGGCTCACCTGAGGAGGCGGTGCCGCGCCGCTCCTCCACTGGCGGAGCAACGACCTCCTCCACCATCGTATTCCATGCACCGCAGCCCGGACATTTGCCCATCCATCGCGTATTGTCGTAGCCGCAGTTCTGACAGACGTACATCGTCTTTTTCTTCTTTGCCATAAGATCTCCATCGAAAGAGCACGAAAAAGGGACTGCCGATACAGTCCCTCCATTCACCGCAGCAAAATCATCCGCCGCACCGACCGTGCAAGCCAGAACAGCGACCATGCGAAGTTGAGGAGAAAGTCCCCCCAACATCCCATCCGCGAGTGCGGCGCAAGCACGTTGCACCCCTCACGTTTCATGGCATGGTTCCTTCTTATTCTTCTTCGTCCGTCGATTGTGCGTCTTATCCTTCTTCACGAAGTCCAGCCCATCCCCGAGCTTTCGCACGGAGATGACATCCCCCGCCGCAAAGTCACGGGCGAGCAGTCGCTCTGCCAGTACATCCTCGAGGTTCTTCTGGATGGCGCGCCGCAGCGGACGCGCGCCGAACTTGACATCCGTCCCCTTCGTGATGAGCACACGCTTCGCCGACGGGCTGACCTCCATGTTGATCTCCTGCTCCGCGAGACGCAGCTTCACATCGCGCAGGAGAATGTCCACAATCTTCGTCAGCTCCGGCTCGCCGAGTGCATTGAAGACGATCATATCGTCCACGCGGTTGAGGAACTCGGGGCGAAAGATCTGACGCACCTCATCGAGGACGCGCTTCTTCGCCTGTTCCTCGTCGGATCCTGCCGTCCCGCCGACGGCAAAGCCGATGGTTCCGCGGGTCGAGCGCAGATGATCTGCCCCCGCATTCGAGGTCATGATGATGATGGTGTTGCGGAAATCCGTAACGCGCCCCTGTCCGTCGGTCAGACGACCGTCCTCCAGTACCTGCAGCAGCATGTGGAAGACATCGGGGTGGGCTTTTTCCACCTCATCGAAGAGAATGATGGAAAAGGGCTTGCGTCGCACGGCGTCGGTCAGCTGACCGCCCTCCTCATAGCCGACATAGCCCGGAGGCGCGCCGACCAGACGTGCCGTCGTATGCTTTTCCATGTATTCCGACATATCGAAGCGGATGATCGCATCCTCAGTGCCAAACACCGACTCCGCGAGTGCCCGCGCCAGTTCCGTCTTACCGACGCCCGTCGCCCCGAGGAAGAGGAACGAACCGATCGGACGGCGCGGATCCTTGACCCCGGCACGCGCACGGCGGACAGCACGCGCCACAGCATGCACCGCTTCGTCCTGCCCGATGACGCGGCGACCGATCTGCGACTCAAGTGCCAACAGACGGTCGGATTCCTTGACCGCGATGCGCTGCACGGGAATGCCCGTCCACTGTGCCACCACAGCCGCAATATCGTCCTCCGTCACGCAGATCTCCATGCGTGCATCCTCGCCCTTGCGGGACGCATCGAGCTTCGCTCGCAGATCCTTCTCGCGGTCGCGCAGGTGCGCTGCCTCCTCATAGTCCTGCTTGCTGACAGCGGCGTCCTTCTCCTTGACCACCCCTGCGATTTCACGGCGCAGACCGACCAAGCGATCCGTCCCCCCCGCGCTCTTCATGCGCACATGGGAGGATGCCTCATCCATCAGATCAATCGCCTTGTCCGGCAGGAAGCGATCCGTCAGGTACCGCTTTGAGAGTCGCACGGCCGCCGTAATCGCCGTATCCTCGATGCGCGCATGATGGAACTCCTCGTAGCGGCTGCGCAGGCCAAAGAGAATCTGCTCCGCATCCGCAGCATCCGGCTCATCGACCGTCACCGACTGAAACCGCCGTGCGAGCGCACCATCTTTTGCAAAGTACTTCTTGTACTCGCTGAGCGTCGTCGCCCCGATAATCTGCATCTGACCGCGCGCAAGAGCGGGCTTCAGGATGTTTGCCGCATCGAGTGCGCCCTCGGCACCGCCCGCACGGATAAGCGTGTGAATCTCATCAATAAAGAGGATAATGTTCTTCGCCTTGATGACATCATCCACCACATTCTTCAGCCGCTCCTCAAACTCACCGCGGTACTTCGTGCCCGCGACGAGTGCCGTCATCGACAGCGTCACAATGTGCTTGTCCTCCAGCAGAAAGGGCACCTCTCCGGCAGCAATGCGGCGTGCCAGACCTTCGGCGATGGCCGTCTTGCCGACTCCCGCCTCGCCGAGCAGGAGCGGATTGTTCTTCGTCCGCCGTGCCAGAATCTGAATCACGCGATCAATCTCCGCCGTACGGCCAATCACGGGGTCAAGACTTCCCGCACCGGCCGCTGCGGTCAGATCCGTGCCAAACTTTTTCAGTGAGGCGGGCAGACCCTTGCGCGTTTCCTTGCCGCTCTTGCGTCGCGCAGACTTTTCTTTGACCTCGTCCTCCGTGTCGTCCATCTTGGCACTCACCTCACTCTGCAGTGCCTCGATATCGACGTCGAGATCCTCCAGTGTGCGGACAGCAGTTCCCTCACCTTCGGAGAGCAGGCTGAGCAAAATGTGCTCCGTCGTCACGAAGGAACGCGCTTCACGCGCCGTATCAATCGCCCCCTGCATGACGCGCTGTGCGCGCCGCGTGTAGTAGGGCGTCTCCTCCGGGGTCAGGACGTCTTGAAAACCGTCCCCCTCCCGAATCACCTGCTCTGCGCTGTCGTAGTCCACGCCGAATTTATCCAGTGTCTCGGCGGCAATCGTATCGCGCATGTGCAGAATACCGAGCAGCAGCTGGCCGGTGCCGATATACCCCTTGCCGCGCCGCTGTGCAATATACTGCGAAAACTCCACGGCCTTAATCGCCGTCTGCGTAAAAAATTGACGGTAGTTCAAGCTGTTCCCCTCCTTACCCCTGTGTTCTGTATCGATCTAAAATCGCGCGCACACGCGCTGCACGCATGCCAGCGATCTCCCCCGCGGTCTGTTCCTCCCCGCCTGCCATATACCGAAGATAGGCATCGCGCGCCGCAACCATGATCTCACCGTAGCAGTCCCCCGACACCCCGGTGATGATCCCACGGTCTATACCATAACGCACTCGCGAGAGCAGGTCAAGTGTTTCCTCCTCTGTCAGCGACCTTGCATACGAAAGAATTCCGAATGCACGCCAAACGCCATCCTCAACACTATCCTTTCCGACGTAGGAGAGTGCCTTGCGTGCACGCCGCTCGTGTGCGGCGATCTCTCCCACGGCAGCACGCAGATTCTCGATGATCTCTGCCTCTGCATAACCAAGCGTGAGCTGATTGGAAATTTTATAGAGATGCGCGCCCTCACCGCCCCCATAAAGTGGCTGAACGGCAAGGCCGAGCTGTGGAAACGAATGACTGATGTTCTCGATGTTGCGCGTGTAGACCAGCCCCGGCAGATGAACGACGACCGAGGCGCGCAGTCCCGTGCCGAGATTCGTCGGCTGTGCCGTCAGATAGCCCATGCGCTCATCAAAGGCAAGATCCAGCTTCGCCTCAATAAAGTCGTCCACCTTCGCCGCCGTGCGAAATGCCTGCGCAACGGACAGACCGGGCGTCATCACCTGTATCTTGAGATGATCGTCCTCATTGATGAGAATACTGATCCCCAGATCGGCACTGATGTAGGCTACGCGCTGCGGCTGCCCCGCAGCGAACTTCTCACTGATGAGCCGCTTTTCGATCAGCACCGCCCGCTCCACATCCGTCAGCGCATCGACAACGATGCGCTCAAACGGCTGCCCGAACGCCGTACTGATATCCGCCAACGCCTCATCCAGGATGCGCCGTATCTCCGCTAGCTGAGCCTCGTCGGCACGCCCCGGAAACGGTAGGCGCAGGAGGTTGCGGGCAAGGCGTACGCGGCTCGAGAGCACGACATCGGCATCCTGTCCCCCCGCAGCAAACCACGGAAGCCGCTCCGCGCGCAGGAGACCCTCAAGCGCCATGACTGCTCTCCTCCATTCGCTGCTCCAGCGAGCGAATCCGGTCGCGCAGCTCTGCCGCCTTTTCATACTCCTCATGGGCGACGGCTTCCTTCAGGCGCGTGCGGAGCTGCTCCGCCTCACGGCGCAGCATGATCCCGCTGCCTGAGCGGCGCGGAATCTTTCCGCGATGAATGCTCGCTCCATGGATGCGCCGCAGGAGCGGCGCGAGCTCATGATGAAACGTCTCATAGCAGACCGAGCAGCCGATCTGCCCCGTCTTCGAGAGATCGTCAAAGTGCATCCCGCAGTTCGGACAGGTAATGCGCGGTGCATCCTCCTCCTCCGCGTTCTCCTCCTGATTGCTGCCAAACAGTCCCTTCAGGAAGTCATCCGCCGAAACATTCTCCTGCTGTGCGCGAAGGATCGACGCACCGTAGCGCGCGGCGCAGCTCATACATATATTCTTTTCACTCTTGCCGCCCGGCCCGATCTGCACGATGTGCACAATCGCCTCGTTGCGGCCGCATTCCTCACAGATCATCAATGTGTCCTTCCCAATGTTCTCCGCAGTCTTCTATCTATGTTATCGAACGGCTACGTAAATTTCTCCAGTGTCAAAAACATCGTCTTTAACATTTGGACGCGCTCCTTCGCATCGAGTGACTCCGCATGAAAGAGCCCTGTTACCATCTGCAACATCAAGGCCGCCTCGCGTGTCTCAATCATCCCATGCTGCATGAGATAGCGCAGCATGGACTGTACGGACTCGCAGTCCGTATTCTCGTCGATCTTCGACATCATATCGCGGTAGACCAGATCACGCAGCGGCACCTGCACAATGCGGATGAACCCGCCTAGGCCGCGCCGTGACTCCACCACGAAGCCCTTATCCTGCGTAAACCGCGTTGAGAGCACATAGCTGATCTGAGACGGTGCACACGAAATCTCATCGGCAATATCCGTCCTGCGCAGCTCGACCTTCCCGTCCTGACGGGCGGCCAGCTGGCGCAGGATATAGGATTCTATCATATCGGCAATGTTGCTCATCATAACACCTTCTTTGTGGTCTTTTCATATTTGAGGAAGCACTGATAAATTCAGCCGCGCCATCTTAACGTATCTTTTTTGCCCGCACTGTGTCGACAAATCCTCCACATAGCCCTTGCTATGCGTCCGGTTTGTCTCCTTGTTCGGACAAAAAATCTACGCCAATCTGACGGACTTCATTTTATCAGCGATTCCTTGATATTATTATATTTGACTTTTTGATTTTTGTCAAATCCTTCTTCAAAATGCGAATGCCGCAGGGCGTCAGCATTGACACCCTGCGGCATTCAAATCGCTCGATCAACTATTTTACAGGTGGAACTTCTGCACCTCGTTCTGGAGTTCCTGTGCCAGCGTCGCAAGTGTATTGCTTGCATCCGACATCTGGTGCATTGCCGCAGCCTGCTCCTCGGCGGCTGCTGAGATGGTCTGCGTATCGTCCGCCGACTTGCGCGTGATGGCCTCAACGCGCTTCAGCGACTCAATCATATTATCCTTTGCCTTGCTGACGACATCGACGGCATCCGAGGCAAGACTAATGTTCCGCCCCAGCTCCGTGAAGTTCTCCGCCACGGTACGGAACGCCTCACCCGAGGAGGCGACGACCGAAGCCCCCTCATCGACGTTTTCATTCCCCTGGCGGATGGCGGCAACAGCGTCCGCCGTGTCCTTCTGGATAAGGCGAATGAGGTCGGCGATGTTCTTTGCCGACTCGCCCGACTGCTCTGCGAGCTTGCGTACTTCCTCTGCGACGACGGCGAATCCGCGTCCTGCCTCGCCGGCGCGTGCCGCCTCGATGGCGGCGTTGAGCGCGAGGAGATTCGTCTGCTCGGAGATGCCCGATATGGTGTCAACGATTGAGCCGATCTCATCGGAGCGCTTGCCCAGAGCCTCGACGAGCCCTGCGGCAGCGCTGACCTGCTCGGCGATGCCCTGAATCCGGTTCACGGCATCATCCACCTGTTTCTGCCCGTTTGCCGTACTCTCCTGTCCATCCTGCGAGAGCTTGTAGACACTGCTCGTCTGCTTGGAGAGCTGGTTCATCTTATCCGACATCTCATCGGCATTGGCGGACAGGCTGTCGATCATGCTCGACTGCTCCGCGGCTCCCTCGGCGAGCGAGGTGGTGTTCTGTGCGACATGGGTAATGGATTCGAGCGTCTCCTGCGTGCTCGCCGTCAGCTGCTCCGACGATGCCGCAACAGTCTCTGCCGAGCGGGAGACATTCGACATGACCTCACGTAGACGGTTCTTCATTGCGTTTGCGCTGTGTGCGAGTATACCGATCTCATCCTCGCGGGATTCGTCCAGATCGGCGACACGGAGATCGCCCTTTGCAATTCTCCCCAGCCCCTCGGTGAGCTCCTCAATGGGCTTCAGCGATCTGCCAATCGCAACGTAGGAGAGTGCGCTCAGAATGAGGATGATGAGGATGGAGGCGACGACCGTAACCATGAGGAACTGATGGCGCACATCATCCATCACGTACGAGCCAATGCCGACGAAGAGCATGCCAATCGCCTGACCGCTCGCATTTCGCAGAGGTACGTACGCCCCCAGATAGTCGATGCCGTCAATCGTCACCAAACCGCTGTGTTCCTTATTCCCTTTGATGACAATATCGGCCACCTCTGCGCTCGCCTTTGTGCCGACATTGCGTTCTCCGTTTGCCTTCTTGAGGTTCGTCGAGACACGGACATCCTGCGCAAAGAAAGTGACGTAGCCCTGACAGATCTCGCCGAGTTTGTCGGCAACCTCCTGATTGTCGCCGAAACGGTGATCGCCCTTATAGAGCTTTCCGTCCTGCAGCGACCAATCCCCCGGGTAGCGGACATCCATGTTTTCAAAGATCAGCTTGACATTTGATACTGCCTGTGTCTGCAGGGCAGAGTTAAAGCCGCTGTTGGCACTCTCCCATCCGATCAGTGCCATACAGACGCAGATCAACACCACGCACAGATCAAAAAATAAGACGGATTTGGTTCTAAGTCCCATTTCTTACACTTCCCCCTTAATGGAATGATGCAGCATGCTCCGGCCAGAGCACCGAAGCCTTCTATTTCCATATCAGCTCCCATCGCTGACACAGTAGGCTAACTGTAGTATATCCTCATTTTATCCTGCTGTAAAGATGATTGTTTTTATTCTTAGAAAATTATATTTCAAAGCTCATCCACCTAATGGATGCACATTTTGGGATTGAAGCGAAAGTGAATGAACTCTTCACTGTTATTTACGTAATCGTAAAAAACAATATAAAATATGCTGTCACAAGCTGAATACTTCCTCACATTTCACCGCACAAAAAAACTGCACGGGCGGATGTCGTGCAGCAGAAATGCTCAATATCGCCGCAAAAACTCACGTCCAAAGACGGTGACGGTGTAGTAAAAACCGATGAGGAACGGCAGATACTCGGCGATGAGGCGCCAGCAGACGGCAACGATGCCGACCGTCCCCGCAGGGACGACGGAGGAAAAGAGGAGGACGAATCCGCCCTCAGCGATGCCCGAGCCGCCCGGCGTTGGACTGAAGTAGAGGAGCATATTGAGAAAGATCATGCGCCCCATGACAGTGTACCAATCGGCATCCGCGACGCCGAGCCCCAGCAAGAGACATGGCACGACGGCGTAGATGCACAGAAGGTTCAGCCCGGACTCGACGAATACAACGAGCATCTGGCGCGGCGCGTCGAGCAGGAGAGAAATCGCGCTTTTCGTGTCGCGATAGAAGGCAAAGAGCTTGCGCCGGCGATGGTCGCGCAGACGTCGCGCGATCCGCACGACGAGATAGTCCAGATAGCCGCGCCGTGCGCCGACGACGATGAGGATGATGCCGACAAACGCTGTGAGGGTAATCACCATGAGAACATCGTTTGATATCCCCGGGACAATGCCCTCATCGTGCAGGAAGATCAGCGGCATGCAGAGTGCCAGAAAGAAAATCGAGAGCAACGTGCGCACGATGACGAGCACGGCCGCCTTTCCCGTGGGCACGCCCGCATGGCGCAGGAACATAACCTGCGCCACGGCACCGCCCGTCGCACCGGGCGTCAGAAGTGCGAGAAAATAGTTGCCGAAGATCACCTGCACCGCCTGATAGAGCGTAATCCGTTCGTTTGAGATGCGGACGAGGTGCATCAGGCGGCTGCCGTCAAAGAACATACCGAGCGCGATGGCACAGAGCGCGAGGGCGAGCGACCACGGCTGAAATTGGTTCAGATTCTGCAGCGTATTGATGTCCACTGTCGTGTAGATGACGGCGGTGGAGATGCCGACAACGAGAATGAAAAGGAGGAGAAAGCGTCGTATGAATTTGCGCATCGTCTGCCTCTCCTCCCCTTTCCCCTAATCCAAATACTCTTCATGTGCCGCAAAGGCATTGTGGCTGTGGATGGACTCCTCATTCTCACATGCGAGCGAAAAGTACGCAAGCCCCGGCAGCTGCCGCAGCGCAAGAACCGTATCGCGCAGAATATCCTCGACGAATTTCGGATGCTCGTAGGCTTCCTCTGTGACGTATTTCTCATCGGCGCGCTTCAGCAGCGGATAGATGGGCGCAGAGCCCTGCTGCTCGAGAAGCTTCGCCAGATCCTCAATGTAGATACACGGCACACCCTCATGGAAGCGAAGCCGCACACGTGCCCGCGAGCGCTGATTGTGTGCCCCATAGGAGGAGATCTCCTTGCTGCACGGGCAGAGCGAGGTGAACGGCATGGATAGCCCCAGCTCAAACTCCATCGGCATCCCGCGCCTTTTGCGCCCCGTAAAGGACGCATCGACATCGAGGAGAGAGGTGCGTCCGCTGACGGGCGCTCTCTTTTCGAGGAAGTAGGTAAATGCGAGTCGCACCTCTGCCGCCTCGGCGTGGAGCCGATCGAGTGCCTCCGTGAGCATCGCATCCATCTCCTCCTCGGCGAGAGGCTTCTCACGCCACGGAAGCAGGATCTCAAGGAAACGGCTCATGTGCGTCCCCTTGAACTCCATCGGCAGGGAGACGGTGAAGGTAATCGTTGCCAGCACCTGCTGATAGCCGTCCGCCTGTTTTTTTATGAGAAAGGGAAGGCGCACGTCCTTGACCCCGACGCGCTGAATGGCGATGCCGCGCCCGTCCTCCCTGCTCTGTACGTCCTGCATCAGTTCTTCCCCTCAGCATACGGAATGGGGTCGTGCAGGCCTGCCTCAGCAAAGCCGCGCAGCCGCAGAAGGCAGCTGTCACAGACGCCGCACGCCGTATCTCCCCCCCGATAGCAGCTCGTCGTCAGGGCGTAGGGCGCGTCGAGTTCATCGCCGCGGCTGATAATCTCCCCCTTGGAGAGATGTTGGAGCGGCGTCTCGATGACGATGCGCCGTCCGTCCCCTGCCGATGCCGCCGTCGCCGCATCGGCCGCGCGCTGAAACGCCGCAATAAATGCGGGACGGCAGTCGGGATAGCCCGAGTAGTCCACAGAGTTCACGCCGATGTAGACGTGCGCGGCACCGACGCGCTCCGCATAGCCGATAGCATAGCTGAGAAAGATGAGGTTGCGGGCGGGCACATATGTGACGGGTATGTCTGTCCGCTCCGCGTCGCCCTGAGGAACATCAATGGCACTGTCGGTCAGTGCCGAGCCGCCGATGGCGTCCATATTCGTTTCGATGATGAGATGCTCCGCCACATGATAGTGAGCGGCAATGCTCTTTGCCGCATCCAGCTCACGACTGTGGCGCTGATGGTAGTTAAAACTGATCGGATAGAGCTCCTGTCCCGCCGCATAGGCGATCGCCATGCAGGTGCAGCTGTCCAGTCCGCCCGAGAGCAGAATGACCGCGCGTTCTCCCATACCGTCCTCCCCTCTCTCAATCAGCCGCGCAGCGACGCGATGGCGGCAGATACATCTGCCGCACCGTAGATATACGATCCGGCGACGAGCACATTCGCTCCCGCAGAGCGGACGGACTCCGCCGTCTCTGCATTGATGCCGCCATCGACCTCGATGTCGACATCCAGCTCATTCCCCTCAATCGTATGGTAGAGGGCATGGATCTTCCCGAGCGTGTTCTCGATGAACTTTTGCCCGCCAAAGCCGGGGTTCACCGTCATGAGGAGCACCATGTCGACATCGTCGATCAGCTCCTCGAGCGTGTAGATGGAGGTGCCGGGATTCAGCGCGATGCCCGCACGGCAGCCTGCCGCCTTGATCTGCTGGATGACGCGGTGCGCGTGACGCGTCGCCTCGACATGAAAGGTGATGATGTCCGCCCCCGCGCGCGCAAAGCTCTCGATGTGCGTCTCGGGGTGCTCGACCATCAGATGCACATCAAAGACCGCCTTGGACACCTTGCGCAGGCTCTCAACCACACATGCACCCATCGTGATATTCGGCACAAACGTCCCATCCATCACGTCAATGTGGATGTACTCCGCCCCTGCCTCCTCGACGCGGCGCACCTCTGCCCCGAGATTCGCAAAATCCGCCGAGAGAATGGACGGTGCAACAATCGTCGGACGCTCAATGTGGATATGCTCCTCTTCCTCCATGATCTCTTCTTCGTATTCGTGTTCATGTGCCATGGATCTGTCTCCTATTTTCTAGCCGACCGAATTTCTTTGAGCAGTGCGATGTAGGCATCGTACCGCTCATACGCGAGCCGCCCCTCCTCTGCCGCCGCCTTGACGGCACAGTCCGGCTCATGACTGTGGCTGCACGGCGTGAAGCGACAGCCCGGAAAACGCAGGAACTCAGGAAAGCAGTCTGTGAGGTCGTCCGCCGCGATTCCCGTCAGCTCCTGCTGTGTAAAGCCCGGCGTATCGACGACATAGCCGCCCGCAAAGGGAAGGAGTTCGGCGCGGCGCGTCGTATGCCGTCCGCGTCCGATTTTCTCACTGACTGCGCCCACCGCCAGACCGAGAGACGAATCCATCGCATTGAGCAGGGAGGATTTTCCTGCGCCCGACGGTCCCGCAAAGACGGTGATCTCACCGCTCAGTCTTTCCCGCAGTGCCGCAATGCCCGTCCCCTCCGCTGCCGAAACGGGAAGGACAGGATACCCCGCCGCTTCGTACGGCGCACGGAGGCGTGCTGCTGCATCCTCGTCGATCAGGTCGATCTTATTGATGCAGAGCACGATGCTTCGTATGCCGCTGTGCTCGGCGAGCACGAGAAAGCGGCTGACGACGAGCGGATGCGGGTCGGGTGACGCCGCCGCCACAGTGATAACGATCTGCGTGAGGTTCGCCACGCGCGGGCGCGCGAGGAGGGACGTACGCGGCTCCGTCCCCTCGATCACGCCTTCACCGTCTGTGCCGCACGCTACGCGCACAACATCGCCGGGAAGCAGAGCATCCCGCCCGCGCATGCTCTTGCCGCGCAGCTTACAGAGCATCTCCGCACCATCCACAGAGACGTGGACGACGCTGTTGTAGACCTTCAGAATCCGTCCGTACTGATGCACAGCCGCCTCCCTACTCTGTCTTTTCCGTCTGGATGCGTCGTCCCGCAGGGTCTTTATCGCCCTTCTTCGGTTCGCTGTTTTTCCCGTTGCTCTTCGTCTCAGCGCCCTTGCCGCTCGATACGGTCAGGCGCACAGCTGTGCCGGCCTCTGTCTCGGTCCCCGCCGCAGGCGACTGACGGATGACCGTTCCCTCTGCCTGCGTGCTCGTTTCCTCCGACGTGCCGCCGACCTTCAGGCCGCTGCCCTCCAGCATCGCGCGTGCGCGGTCGAGCGGGACGCCCTGCACATCGGGAACCGCAACCTTCTTGACCTTCTGCCCCTTGCTGACGGTGATATCGACACTCTGCCCCTTGCTGATGCGCGACCCGCTGCGCGGATCCTGCGAAATGACCGTGCCGCTGTCCTCATCCGAATACGTCTCGTATGCCGAGCCGAGGCGCAGCCCCATCTTTTCGAGCTTGCTGATGGCGTCTTCCTTTTTCAGTCCGCGCAGGTTCGGCATCTCAATCTCCTCGCCGCCCTTGCTGACGTAGATGGTGACCGTGCGCTCTTCCTTGACCGTCATGCCCGCCTCGGGTGTCTGTGAAACGACGATGCCGACGGGCACAGACGCATCATAGGTCTCCGCCACGGTGACGCGCAGATGCTGATCCTCGAGGATCTGACGTGCGAGTGTCAGCTGTTTTCCCGTCACATCGGGCACAGTGACCTCGACCGAGCTCCAGAACTTGCCGAAGCTGAGGAAAAATCCGGTGAAAAATCCCAAGAGAAGAACGAGGACTATGCCGAACTTAAACTTCTTTTTCTGATAGAACGGCCGCTCATTCACCGGTACGGGTTCCGCATCATCCTCCACCGGCACGGCGGCGTGAATTTCCTGTGCCTCCTGCGGGCTGAGGACGCGCGTCGCATCCGGATCAAAGGCGGGGACGGCGGTCGTCTGATCGCCGCGCAGCAGCTGTTCCGTATGGGCAATATCCGCCGCAAGGGTGCTGCTGTCCGGCCGCTGTGCGGGATCCTTCGCCATCATGCGTGCCACGAGGGCCTCAACGACGGGAGGAATGCCGGGCACGAGGCGGCGAAGCGGCTGCGGCTCCTCCTCAAGATGCTTGCGCGCAATGCTCACCGCCGTATTGCCGTCAAAGGGAATATGCCCTGAGAGCATCTCATAGAGGACAACGCCGAGGGAGTACACGTCGGATTTCGGCGTGATGATCGTGCCGCGCGCCTGTTCCGGGGAGAAGTAGTGCACCGAGCCCATGATGTTGTCGTTGTAGGTCATGGTGGACTCGGTGACCGCGCGCGCGATGCCGAAATCCGCCACCTTGACATTTCCGTCGGGCATGACGAGGATGTTGTGCGGCTTGATGTCGCAGTGCACGAGATTGTTCGCGTGCGCCTGTGCCAGAGCACCGGCAATCTGTTTTGCTATGTGGAGTGCCTGTGCCACAGGCAGCGCGCCCTCTTCCTTGATGCGTTCCTTCAGCGTACGCCCCGGCACATACTCCATGACAATGTAGTGACGCCCTTCGGCGACACCGACATCGTAGACATTGACGATGTTGGGATGCGTAATGCGCGCGGCAGCCTTTGCCTCGCGCTGGAAGCGTCCGATGAACTCCGTGTCGTGCTCATACTGCTGGTGCAGAATCTTTACGGCAACTGTGCGCTCCAGGAGCTGATCTTTCGCCCGATAGACATCTGCCATGCCGCCGCTGCCTACGAGCATCTCCAGTGCGTAGCGTCCATCCAAGACACGCTCGACCATGTTTGTTCCTCCTATCGCCTCTGCCTGTAGGGGAGGCTCGATTCATGAGGGTGTCAGCCCTCGAAATATGTACGTATGATCTGACGGGCGATGCCCGCTGCGGCTCTGCCGCCAAAGCCGCCCTCCTCCACGAGGACGGAGAGGACGATCTTGCGTCCGCCGCGCTCGGCCGACCCGATGAACCATGCGTGATCCGTACCGGTGGCGTTCTCCGCCGTACCGGTCTTGCCCGTCACGCGCACACCCGCGACATCCGCCGCTGTGCCCGTTCCGGAGGCAACGACCCCCGCCATGTCCCCGTCGATGATGCCCGCACGCTCGGGTGTCGTCGCCGTCCGCCATACCTTCGGGCTGGATGTCTCAAGTGCGATTCCACCCGTCGTCAGGACGGCATCCACGAGGTAGGGCTGCATGATGCGCCCGCCATTTGCGAACGCATCGGCAACGAGTGCCATCTGCAGCGGCGTGACGAGCAGCTGCCCCTGCCCGAAGCCGAGCTGAGCGATCTCCCCATCACTCAGCCCGCGCAGGGAGGGAACGTGTGCCGCCGCCATGGAAACCTCCGGCGCGCTCAGCTCTGCCCCGATCCCGAAGCGGTCAAAGGCATCGCTGAGCCCCTTGTCCCCCATGCGCATGGCGAGGGTCGCAAAGGTGATGTTGCACGATTCGCGCAGAGCATCTGCCAGGCGCAGCCGCCCGTGTACCTCACCGTGCGGCTCATGCAGGACATAGTCTCTGCCGATCGCGAGCTCGCCCGTGCAGTCGAAGATCTCGTCCGTCGTCGTGACGCCCGTGGCGAGCGCCGCATCGGCGACCAATGTCTTGAAGGTCGAGCCGGGCGGGTAAAGCCCTTGCGCGGCACGATTGAGGAGCGGGCTGTCCGCACGCGACGAAAGCGTATCCCATGAGCGCTCGGTCACGGACGGGTCAAATGACGGCGTACTCACCATCGCTAGGAGTGCGCCCGTCTCCGCATCCATTACGACGACGGCACCACGGTGCTCGCCGAGGGCACGGTACGCGGTCTGTGAGAGCTCCGCATCGACGGTGAGGCGGACATCATAGCCCGCATCGGCGCGGAGCAGGGTGCGCAGCGGCCCCATGCCCGCGACATCGTTCGTCACACCGCTGAGCGGCGTCCCCTCCGTCTGTTCGATGCCCGTCGCCCCATGGCGATCCGTGCGGTACCCTGTCACAGGGGCAAGCACAGCGCCATAGGGATAGGAGCGGTTTCCTGCGGCATCGCTCTCCGCGAGAACGCGCCCCGTATGATCGAGGATGCGCCCGCGCCGTATATCCTCCTCCATGAGGGCAGAGCGCATATTGAGCGGATGCGCGGCGAGCGACGCGCCGTCCCACACGGAAATCTTGACCAGATAGAGGATCTGGACGGCGATGAGGACGAGGAGGCATGCTGCCGCCGCGGCGATATGGCGGCGCATTTTTGCATCCGTCATGATGCCGCCTCCTTGCGTGGAGCAGAGAGCGCGGTCAGAATCCCGAGGAAGACAAAACTCGCCGCCATCGAGCTGCCCCCGTAGCTGACAAACGGCAGGGTAATGCCCGTCAGGGGCAGGAGCTTCGTGACGCCCGCCACGATGATGAACGCCTGCAGCAGGAGCGCGACCGCAGCCCCCGCAGCGAGCAGCGTCTCCTCCATTCGCGCCTGCCGCAGCGCGATCTGAATGCCGCGCCAAAAGAGCAGCGCATACGCCATGAGGACAAAAATGGCACCGATCAGCCCAAATTCCTCGGCAATCGCCGAAAAGATAAAATCGGTGTGCACCTCAGGGATGAGCCCGGGATGTCCTTCGGAGAGCCCTGTCCCCCAGACGCCGCCGCTGCCGATAGCAAAGAGAGACTGGACGATCTGATATGACATCCCGTTGGGATCTGCCCACGGATGCATCCAGATATCAAAGCGCACGCGTACGTGCCCAAAGAGCATATAGCTGAGTGCCGCCGCAGCCAGAATGAACACGCCGGCGAGGAACACATACGACTTGCGCCCCGTCCCCATATAGGTCATGACCACCGCCATGCCGAAGAAGAAGAGCGCCGCGCCGAGGTCATGTGCAATGACAAACATCAGTACCGAGAGCCCCCAGAGTGCCACGAGCGGCGCGATAAAGCGCACGGGCGGCAGATGAAGAAAAGCGACGCGGCGCGCCGGCAGGGTCAGCACGGCATGATGATCGGCAAGATACGCCGCGAGGAAGAATACGAGAAGGATTTTTCCAAACTCCGAGGGCTGCACAGAGAATGCGCCGAATGCCAGCCAGTTCTTATTGCCGCCAATGGAGACGCCAAAGAGCAGCGGCAGGAGGAGAACGATGGTCGTCGCTGCACCGAGCACATAGGGGTAGGCGAGCATCCGACGCAGCCGCGCCCAAAAGAGAAGCACCAGCATCCACGCGGCGATACCGACACACGCCCAGCGCAGCTGGGCGGCAAAGAGATCGGGCTTCAGCCGCGCCACCTCGATGAGCCCCACAGCAAGAAGTGTATAGGCAAGGGCAAGCGGTACCGTGTCCAGATGACGCCGCACCGCCAAGATGTACCCCGCCGCACCGCAGAGAACGAGGACGCCGAGATCGGGCAGATAGGGCAGATCTCGCTGCCAGTCAAAATGCCAGCCCGGCTGTCCCGCCCCATGCTTCAGCAGGAGAACACCGAGCCCGCAGAGGAGAATGCCCAGCGGGGCGAGTCTCATCTTGAGCATCATGACGGATCACAGGCGATGACAATCGCCGTCACATTGTCCGTCCCGCCCGCATCGAGGGCACGCTCCACCATCTGCCGCGCTGCATCGTCGGGATTCCCGCCGAGCAGCGCACACAGGTCCGCATCCTCCACCATATTGGTCAGACCGTCCGTGGCGAGGAGGAAGCGATCTCCTGCCATGACGGGGAACGTATCTCCATCCACGTGCAGGCGCTCCTCGACCCCGACGGCACGCAGCAGATAGTTCTTGCGGGGATGATGCTGCGCCTCCGCCTCGCTCAGTTCCCCACGGGCAACCAATTCCTCCACATAGGAGTGGTCGCGCGAAATCCTGCGCAGCTCTCCGCCGCGCAGGAGATAGAGACGGCTGTCACCGACGTGCGCATAGCACGCCGTCTGCGCAGCCTCGTCGATATGGAGCACCGTCGCCGTCGACCCCATCCCCTCATAGGCGGAGTTCTTGGCGGCAGCATCCAGTACCTGCTGATTGGCGCGCAGGACGGCACTCTTAAGCGCTGCCGTGTCAATGGGCTCTCCGGCATTTGCCATATCATGCACAGCGGCAACGACGATGCGGCTTGCCACCTCGCCTGCCGCATGTCCGCCGAGCCCATCCGCCACAACGAAGACAGCGGGCGAAAACACGCCGCAGCTGTCTTCGTTCGATGTGCGCACGCGTCCGATGTCCGATGCGCTTGAAACCTCGATCATGTATTTACCTCTCAAACCGCAGCGACACGGCACCGATGCGCAGGACATCACCCGCACGCAGATAGGCGCGTCCGCTGAGCTGACCGTCGTTCAGATAGGTGTGATTCCGACTGCCGAGATCCTCTGCGATATACGCGTTCTCGCGCTGATAAATCAGGACATGATGATGCGAGACGAAGCTGTCGTCAAGAACGATGTCATTGTCCGGACTGCGCCCGATGGAGAGCTCATGCCCCACGGGATAACGCCGCCCCTCCAGCCCCTCGCCGGCAAGCACGACAAGTGCCGCCGCCCCGGCGGTCTGTACCGGTGTGCGCGGTACGCGTATATCGGCACGCAGCGCCGTGAACATCTGCCGCCCAAGATGCAGGACGGCATAGGCGAGCCAGAGCAGCGCACCATATTCTAGGACAACGCGCAGTGCTTTCAGAACCAGTGCCGGCATCAGCGCACCTCATAGCGGAGCGCCGTCGTCCCGAGGCGGATCTCATCTCCATTCCTCAGGCACTGCATCTCTCTCCGCTCTCCATTGATAAATGTACCGTTGCGGCTCTGCGCATCGTAGAGCACATGCCGATGCCGCTCGTAGGAAACCCACGCATGCACGCGGGAAATATTGCTGTCCGTCAGGATGAACTCATTGCGCGGCATCCGTCCCATATAGATCTTGCGCTCGCCGAGCGGCATCACAACGCCCTCATCCGCCCCGCTGAGTACCGTGAGCTCCGCGAGCTCATGCTCGGGCGGCAGATCGAGACAGCGCCCATCACGCAGGGATGGCCGCTCAAGCACGATGGTCTGCGCGAGCGTGTCATGCGGAACGGCGTCGCTCGACGCCGGTACGTGATCCTGCTGCATCCGCCCCACCAGACGGTATGAGCCCGCGCGCAAGGATGCGTCAACGTCAAACGAAATGTTGAGCCGCCCTTCCATATAGAGATCCTCACGGATGATACAACGCTTGAGTGCCGTTCCCAGCTCATCCACCACACGGTGGGAACAGAGCCGCTGATAGTCCTCCGTCCCGAGAGAGATGATATACGCATTGGCAAGAGAGGATCTGTTCTGACGCTTCGCCTCTTTTTCCAGCCCCTTGATCAGTTCCACGGGTTCTAGATGACTGCTGAACTTGCGGTTAAAAAAACCTTCGATGTGATCCCCCAGAAACGATTCCACGCGATCCATCATCGTGCATCGCTCTCCTTTGGTCGCAAAGCACAGGAAAATCCACATGCTTCATACAAATTAACTTCTATATCATAGCATAAATCTTGAAAAAATTATAGTCCTGCTTCCATGAGACGGCTGCGCAGCTGTCCGCAGGCCGCCTGAATATCCGTCCCCATCTCGCGGCGCACGGTCGCCGTGACATGATGCGCCTCGAGAATCCGCTGAAAGCGGAGCACTGTCTCGCGCGACGGGCGAAAGAGATGTCGCTCGGCGACGGGGTTGATCGGGATGAGATTGACGCTTGCCAGCTGTCCGCGCAGGAGGCGCGCGAGCTGCTCTGCCTCGCGCACGCCGTCATTCACATCACGGATGAGGATGTACTCGTAGGTCACACGCCGCTTCGTCTGCGCCGCATAGAGCTCTGCCGCCCGCAACACCTCCGCCATGGGGTACATGCGGTTGACGGGCATCAGCGAGGAACGCAGTTCCTCCGTCGGCGCGTGAAGCGAAATGGAGAGCGAGATCGGAAGCCCCTCCTCCGCAAGGCGCAGAATCCCCGGGACAATCCCCGAGGTCGAGAGCGTCATCCCGCGATAGCTGAGCCCGATGGTCTCCTCCGCGTGCAAAAGGCGCAGCGCGCCGATCACGTTATCGTAGTTCTCCATCGGCTCGCCCGAGCCCATGACGACAATGGTATCGACGCGCGCGCCCTCCTGCCGCAGGTAATCCGCCATGCCGATCACCTGCGCGGCGATCTCCCCCACGGTCAAATTACGCGCCAGACCGTGCAGTGTCGACGCGCAGAATGCACAGCCCATGCGGCAGCCCGCCTGCGTCGAGACACAGACACTGTTGCCGTAGGGATGGCGCATGAGCACCGTCTCCGCCGTCTGCCCATCGGCAAACGCATAGAGCAGCTTGATCGTCGCGCCGTCTGCCGACGTCAGGCGCGCACCGACCTGTGGCCGCTCAATTGAAAAGCGTTCCGCCAGCTGCGCGCGCAGCACCTTCGGCAGATTGTCCATGACATCAAAAGAGACCGCGCCGCGCTGATACATCCAGCGGATAATCTGATCGGCGCGGAAGCGGGGAATCCCCTCCTCGCGAAGGGCATCGGCAAGCGCTGTCTTCGTCCATCCAAAAATATTCATCGGCGTCTCATACGGGCGATAAAGAAGCCGTCCGGCCCGCCCGTCTCCGGCATGATCTGTACCATGCGATCTGCTGTTTTTTGCTCCGGCAAAAATGCCCCCGTCTCCTCGAGGACGAAGTCCTCATGCCCGCGCAGAAACGCCTCCACCACGGCGGCATTCTCGCTGCGCTCCATCGTGCAGGTACTGTAGACGAGGACGCCGCCCTGCTTCACCGTCCGCGCCGCACTCGCCAGAATCGCAAGCTGCAGCGGCGGCAAGGTCTTCGCATCCGACGGGCTTTTGCGCCAGCGTGCATCGGGCTTGCGCCGCAGGACGCCGAGCCCTGAGCACGGCGCATCCACGAGGACACGGTCAGCACACACACCATAGTGCGCACCGATCTCACGCGCATCGAGGAGCTGCGTCTCGATGATGGAGATGCCGAGCCGCTCTGCGTTGCGCATGATGCGCCCCAGCTTTTCCTCATAGATATCGAACGCCAAAATGCGCCCGCGATTTTCCATCCGCTGGGCGATATGCGTCGTCTTGCCGCCCGGGGCGGCACAGGCATCGATCACCGTCATGCCGGGCTCTGCGCCAAGGATATGCGCCACGAGCATCGAGCTCTCGTCCTGCACCTGCGCCAGCCCCTCACGCAGCGGCGCGAGCGCATCGAGCGCCCCATGCGTGCGCAGGAGGATGCCCTCGGGAACGCGCAGCGACGCCTCGGCGCGAACGCCTGCCGCCGTCAGTCGCTCCATGAGGGCAGCGCGGCTCGTGCGCAGGGTATTCGTCCGCAGCGTGAGCGGCGCACTCTCATTGTCACAGCGGCACAGTCGCTCTGCCTCTTCATAGCCGTAGTCGCGCAGCCACCGCTCCACCATCCACACGGGATGCTGCATCCGCAGCGCAAGCGCGCGTGCATCGCGCCCCTTTGGCAGAGCCGCACGCTGTGGCTCGCGCAGCGCCGTCCGCAGGACGCCGTTGACAAAGGACGCCGCACCCTTTCCGCCGTGTTTTTTCGCGAGCTCCACCGCTGTATGACAAACGGCGGACGACGGAATTTTATCCATGAAGAAGATCTGGTAAAAACCAAGGCGCAGAAGCTCTCGTATGGGCGGCTGCGCCTTTTTTAGGTCGGCGACATAGCGGCGAATCATGACGTCGAGCGTCTCGCCCGCCTTCACCGTGCCGTAGACCAGCTCTGTCAGAAAGCGGCGGTCGCGCTCTGTCATCTCCGCACCGCGCAGCGCATCGGCGAGAGCTACATTCGCGTATGCGCCCTCGCTGTGCACGCGCAGGAGCACCTGCATGGCCTGCTCGCGGATGCGGTCGATCTTTTTCTCATCGTACGGCTTTGGCATCTATACGTCCTTTTTCTTCGATTCGATGATTTCTTCCAGTTGACGGCGCACCTCCGCCATATCCACACTCGTATTGTAGCAGGGGCCGTTCGGGCGGATGTTGAGCACCCCGACGGCGGGAAGCGGAAAAACGTCTTGGATCCCGCTCATCAGATCGCGCTCACACGCAATCGCGAGCACCGCCTTTGGCCGCGTGTTGTAGACGACCTGCCGCGCCAGTGTCCCGCCTGTCGCGACAAAGAAATGGAACCCCATCTCCTCAGAGAGCGTAACGAGATCGCCGATGTTGCAGCCGCCGCAGCGCTTGCAGTTGTTCGGATCGCGCGTCACCTTGTGCGGGCAGCTCGCGAGCTGCAGGCAGTGCGGTGTCACGACGAGCAGGCGGTCGGCGGGCACGCGGATGTGCATGCGGTGAAAGAGCAGATTGCTGACCGCGATAAACGAGCCCTCCAGCCGACGACGCTTGACGCCAAAGAGCGCCCCAAGGCGCACGGCAGCAGGAAAGAGCAGATTGATCAGCTCATAAGTCTGCCGCTTCATCCACGGGAGATACGGCAGCCCAGCAACGGCAAGCACCATGTTGAAGATGCCGAAAAAGGACAGGAGTACCGCGCCTGTCAGCAGAGCGCCGATCGCCCACGGCAGAAGCGGCTGGATGCGCTCAAGCCCCGGCACGCCAATGTACCAAATGCCAAAGAGGAGCACGGCGGCGAGCAGTGTCACGAGCAGGAGCATACCGATGAAGAGCCGCTTCTTTGGCCGTGAGGGCAGGAGAATCGTCTTCTTCTCCCCCGCCTTGCCGCCGTTGACCGTCAATGTCTCCGTACTCATGATGTAAAACGTGCTCCTGCGGTCAGCGCACAGCCGTTCAAAAAGTCAGCTACCGCCATCATCCGTTTCCCGGGTGCCTGAATCTCCGTCACCTGCACGATCTCATCGCCTGCCGCGACGCGCAGCCCTGCCCGCCGATCTGCCGTGAGAATGGTGCCGTGCAGCGCATCTGTCCGCTCACCTGTGAGGGACAGCATACCGATCTTATACAAGGCGTCTCCCAGATGCGTCTCTGCGTAGGGCACAGGGTTCAGTCCGCGCACGAGGGCATCGAGCTCCCGTGCCGTGCGTGACCAGTCGATCTGTGCCGTCTCGCGCGTAATGCGTGCAGCATAGCTGCTCTCCCCCGCCTGCGGCGTTCGGGTGAGCGTCCCTGCCGCAAGCTGCTCCAGCGTCTCCACGAGGAGCGCCGCCCCCGTCTCCATCAGGGCATCGTGGAGCGTTCCGTACGTCGTATCCCTATGGATGGGAACCTCGCGCCGCAGGAGCATATCCCCCGTGTCGAGCCCCGCATCCATCTGCATGGTCGTAATCCCCGTCACTGCGGCACCGTCCATCACCGCATGCTGAATCGGTGCAGCACCGCGATACAGCGGGAGCAGGGACGCATGCACATTGATGCAGCCATGCACGGGGATATCCAGAATCTCCTGCGTCAGGATCTGCCCGAATGCCGCCACCACCGCCACGTCGGGACGGAGGGCGCGCAGCTCTTCGGCAAATGCCGCATCACGTGCGCGCGCAGGCTGGAGAACGGGAATATCATGTGACAGTGCCCACGCCTTGACCGGAGAGGGGCTGAGTTTCTTCCCGCGCCCGCGCGGGCGATCCGGCTGCGTAACAACGGCGACGAGATCCGTGAGATCGCGCCGCTCTGCCATCGCCGCAAGAATCGCTGCGGCGAAATCCGGCGTCCCCATAAAGACGGTACGCATCGGCGTCATTCCTCTTCCTCCCCCTTGCGCAGGCGCACGGCAATATCGATGAAGAGGCGCCCCTCAAGATGATCGCACTCATGCTGAATGCAGCGCGCCAAAAGCCCCTCCGCTGTCAATGTGCGGCGGCGGCTGCGGCGGTCGGTATACTCCACCGTCACGCGCTCCGCGCGCTCCACATCACCGTAGACCTTCGGCACGGAGAGGCACCCCTCCGACTCCGTCACGCTTCCCTCGCGCATGGTGATGACGGGGTTGACGAGCTCCAAGAGCCCATGCTCATCCTGCACGTCGATCACAACGATGCGCAGAGACTTCCCCACCTGCGGCGCAGCAAGACCCACGCCGTCAGCAGCATACATCGTTTCCGCCATGTCGTCGAGCAGCTGCCGATGCCGCTTCGTGAGGCGTTCGATCGGCTCCGCCGTCTGTTTCAGGACGGGATCCCCCGCCTTCTTGATGTCAAGTATCGCCATAGTATTCCTCATGTCAGGCGCAGATGATAGATCCGCACCGCATTCTCATAAAACACAGCATCCCAATGCTCCTCGGGAATGAGGAGCTTAGTGAATGCAACATAGTCGCCGAAGTTTGCCAGCGGCCAATCCGTGCCGAACATCAGCCGATCGTACGCATTCAGGTACGCGAGCCAGCCGCGCAGCTGCTCGATATAGAAATGCTTCTGCACACAGAAACGGTCAAAATCCACAATTTTTCCCTCAAGCATCCCCGAGAGATCGGCGGTGACATTGGGGTTCTTCTTCATCACCGCAATGGCATCGACGAAATACGGCTCCCCCAGATGACACATGACGAAATTCACCTGACGGAACTTCGTCGCCGCCTCATCCATGACATTCGGATGCGCATACTTCAGCAGTGCCTTCTCCGTCGCTGTCAGTCCCGTATGCACAGCGACGGGCTTTCCATACCGTGCCGCGAGTTCGTAGACGGGGGCAAGCATATCGTCATAGAGATAGAAATAATTGTAGCCGGGATAGAGCTTGATGCCGACGCAGCGCTCACTGCGAAGATGCTGCTCGAGTGCAGGGAGGAGCCTATCAATGCGCGCGGCACTCATCTCCGTCTGCCCGCCGTCGCCCGCGATCCCGACACAGTAGTGAAAGAGATCGGGATAGTTCGGCGCAAGCTCCTCCACAGGGAGATTGCCCATGACAACACCGTGGACAATCCCTGCCGCACGGCAGTCGCGCCGCAGAGCCGCCTCCGTATTCTCGTGCCCCGCCGCACGTGCAACGGTATCAAAATACTCCCCTCTGCCATAGTGCAGATGAGCATCAATGATCTTCATGTATATTCACTTTCTAAAAATAACTAAGGAATCACTATCCGTTTAGTTTAACATATCCGTCAATAGTTTTTCTGTAACAAGAGAAACTTATCATGAGAAGGATATGTTTACAATGAAGTCGAAGTATCCTCTAAAGCATTTGCACCGCTTATCTACTAAATAGCTAAAATAATACTCAAGAATCCCAAACATCAAAAGGAGCACATAAATGAATGATTTTGAATTCATATCCAACATACTGAAAAACATAACTTGTTCAGAGGTTGGAAAAGGAGGGTTGACCGTTTGGATTGGTTTTGGAGATAAAATTAAAGTAAAGGGCAAAGAAAAGCATTTATACTATCTTGTCATTCAATGTGCATGGAGATTCCTGCAAAACAATAAAATCATTTTGGCTTCCGGTGATATGTATAGACGCTTCGATGAGACAAAGCCATTTGACATAGGAAATGATGATAACAGTGTGTACGATGAAAAAGTGAACGCACTGAATATGAATTTATCTCGCGGCGTGAGGGTAACAAAGGTCAACTTTTCCGATACAGGAGATATTACTCTATTGCTCGAAAATGGCATTGTATTTCAGACATTCATTGAGGAATCTGTCAAAGATGAGTTTTGGCGCCTTATTTCCTTTAAAACAGAGAACTCCAAGCATATTGTCTTTTATGATATAGAGTAACTTCTCCCTGTACAAAGATACTACAAGTACTAGAAAGTTTGCTCTGTGCCGATAAATCATCCACATAGACCTTGCTATGCGTCGACTCTTCGACAGGAAAATCCGCACCAAATGATACAGGAGGAGCGTATATGTTCAAAATAAATTATGCGATAATGGATACGGAAGATGAGATAAAGACTTTTACACCATCTGATTGCTGTATCACTGGACCGTTTGAAATCGTTGTAAATGAAAAAGGACATGGGGATTATAGCGAAGACGAGCAAATAAGAAAATGTCCTGTGTTTTTTGAGATCCTTCCAGTTTGGTTTGAATACCTGACAACAATTGTGAAGGAAATCAAAAAACACGGGTATGCTTTATTAAACGAAATCGAGTCATATAATACTTGGATCGAGTTCATCTATAAAGAAAATGATATTGAACTCAGTATAATAAGAGTTGAAAAATGGAACGAGTGTGGACTTCTTTCTTTTGAACGTATTCTTCCGCCCGAAATCGAATACGGTGAATGGAAAAAAGAGAGAATTACCTTTGATGAATTTTCTAATGAGGTGATAAATGCTGCCGACCGTTTTTTGCGTACAATTTACTCTATAAATCCAACGCTGCGAGAAGATTATACCCTTGGGATGATAGAAAAGAATCTTATAGCGCTCAAAAAACGAAAGATGACTCTGACAAAAAAGTGATCCCTACTTGATAGGAGTATTTTTACACTCACTGCTTGTCATACACTAAAACATATCCATCATCCGATGGGTCTGCGGGATCACACGCACATGGGCAAGGCGTCGCAGGGCGTTCTCCTGCCATCCGAGCAGCTGCTCGGGCGAGGGCTTCGTACATCCGCCGTAGGGCGTCACAGGCTGCAGAATCAGCATCGTCTCAGGGGCGGTATCCGCCACGAGCCGAATGGCGGTATCGACTTCGCTGTCAGGGCTCTCCCCCGCGACGACAATCTTGACCCACGTATCCTTCTCCTTTGCGATCTCCAAAAAGCGCACATGCGCATCCCAGACGGGATGCATCGTCGCAGAGGGCAGCTTGATGTCCATGCTGATGCCCGCCACGCAGTCAACGCACTTTTTCAGTTCCTCATGGAGCGTTCCGTTCGTCTCCAGATAAATCGGTAGCTGCACATGCGGCGCCAGTGCACGGATGAACGCTGCGTGCAGCAGCGGCTCGCCGCCCGTAATGCTGAGCGCCTGATGCGGTACGCCCGCCGCCGCGATCTCCACCAGCTCCGCCGTACGCTGCGGTGAGATTGGATTCGGGTAGGGCACGAGATGATACGTCCCCGCTCCCTCCTCCACGACACAGTCGGGGTGCATCCCGACCGTACTGTCCGTATCGCAGTAGCTGCAGTGGAGATTGCAGCCCTCAAGGCGCAGGAACACCTGCCGGCAGCCGACGTACTTCCCCTCGCCCTGAACCGTCGAGAAAATCTCAATGATGTTCTCGTTCATTTCAGTCCCTCTCGTACGTGACAGATGATTTTGGCGTCTCCCAGACGGTCAGCGCAGCGAGATGCGCCGCTGTCGCCGTAACCTCATGGCGCACGGCAAGACGCTCAAAAATAATCCGTGCCAGATTCTCCGCTGTTGGATTCACCGCAGCATTAAACGGCGGGAGTTCATTGATATAGCGATGGTCAAACTCATCCAACACCGCCATCAGTGCTGCCTTTGCCGTCTTAAAGTCGATCATCATTCCGAGATCGTCGAGCTCCGTACCGCGAAATGCCGCCTCAACAACCCAGTTGTGCCCGTGCAGGCGGTCGCATTTCCCGGGATACCCGACAACGCGGTGTGCCGCCTCGAATGCGCCTTCAATGCGCAGTGTATACATTCTGCTCTCCTTCGTTTGTCAAAAGGGGCTGTTGTACGAAGCAAGACTTCATACAACGCCCCTTCTTTGTGCCCCTTCCACTGCTTGCGCGGTCCCCCTTCCCCGTGATAACGGGGAAGGCTTTAGGAAATAACGGCATAATAGCTTCCCCCGTTTACGGGGGAAGTGGCGAGCGCAGCGAGCCGATAGGGGGACGTGCGAACCCCTTATCGATGCCATTATTTCACATCGCTCATCACTTCGTCCATGCTCATGGCGCGCGTATGCTTCGTATGGCTCCACTCATGCTCATTCCGATGGATGAACCCGAGGAAGATGATCGGTATCCACGAATAGATGAACACAGGATAGAGGAGCAGATAGAACCACGCCTTCAGCTTGGCACGTACCTTGATGAGGATAATCATGGGCAGAAGATACTGCCCGATCATGATCGCCGTCATCAGCTGCGACGGCAGGAATTTGTAGATGCTCGTATAAAACGGCGGGAACGCCAGCTGCACATAGCTGATGATAATGAAGAGCGTCGAGATCATGAGGAAATGCGGCTGCAGAAGATAGATGCAACCATCCCAGATGCGTATGTCGCGGCGTTTCCAGCCCTCGCGGATCATCGTCGGAATAAAGCGGTGCGCCACGTCAAACTGTCCCTGTGCCCAGCGTCTGCGCTGGTTCCACGCCTGCTTGAACGTGAGCGGCTTCTCATCGTAGACCACGGCGTCATGCGCCCACGTCGTCTTGATGCCCTCGGCAAGGAGCTTCATCGTGAACTCCATGTCCTCGGTGAGGCAGGTCGCACGCCAGCCGTGCCGCTTCAGCACGTCCGTCGTAATGCACATACCCGTACCGCCGAGGCACGCCGAGAGTCCGATGTTCGTCTTTGCGAGATGCGAGATATGGTCGATGACCCAGAACGCGATGGCAAACGTCCCTGCCACCCATGTGTCGTATGGATTCTTCGCATCCAAATAGCCCTGAATGACCTTGTCGCCCTTGAGGAGACGGTTGTTCATCTCCTTGAGAAAATTCGGGTGTACGAGGTTGTCCGCATCGAAGATAGCGACGGCATCGTACTCCTTGTCCATCGCAAAGAGCTGCTCAAACATCCACTCAAGGGCAAACCCCTTGCTCTTCTTCGTCGGATGCGTGCGCGTGCAGACAATGGCGCCCGCCTTCTCCGCTATCTTCCCCGTATCGTCCGTACAGTTGTCCGCAATGACATAGATGTCGTACAGTTCCTTGGGATAGTCGAGCCGCTGCAGATTTTCGATGAGCTGCCCGATGACCGCCGCCTCGTTGTGCGCGGCGACGACGACAGCAAACGTCTTCTCCGGCGTCAGAATTTTTTTCTCCCCATGCCGCCACAGACAGCAGAAGCCGATGAAGAAAAAATACAGCGTAAAGAGCAGGAGGAGGATCTGCATCGGCACCATAATGATGTCAAAGACGTGTGCCGGCAGATAGGGCGAGAGTGCATGAAAGATCTCTGTCATATCAGCTGTCCCTCGTCCGTACCGTCAGCGCAGTCACGTGGTTGACGATGCCAAAGAGCGCATACGCCGCAAAAATCGCCGTGAAGACAGCGGGCAGAACGGCCGTCTGTCCGACGTAGAGGATGCCGGCAAACACGATGAGTGCAACGAGCTTCGATACAACGTAAATCCGTTCCCCGCCGCCCTTAAAATCCGGGTAGTGGACGTGACTGACCATCAGATAGCCCGTCACGGCGACCGCTGCGGGATAAAGGAGCCCATAGTCGGCAGGGTTGATGCCGAGCGAGAGAAAGAGCCACGCCGACATGGCGACGAGATTCCCGCCCGCAGGAATGGCGAGCCCCATAAAGTAGCCGTGCACCACATTGGCATTCACATTGAAGCGCGTGAGCCGCCACATCCCGCAGAGGGCAAAGCAGATCGCCGCCGCTGCACCGACGAGCCCGTAGGAGGAGAGTGCCAGCTTCCACGCGAGCAGCGCGGGGGCGATGCCAAATGAGCCGAGGTCACAGAGCGAGTCCATCTCCTTGCCGAACTCACTGGAGACGCCGAGCGCACGCGCCACGCGTCCATCCATGCCGTCCGCGACCAGCGCGAGCAGAATAAAGATCGCCGCCCAGTCAAGATGGCCTTCTGCCGTTGACAGGATGGAACACATACCAAAGAACAGATTCATCGCCGTACATAGATTCGGCAGAAATCGTCTGTAATTCATTCGCCTTCAAGCCTCCCCAGGACAGTCTTGCCGCCCTGCACCTTTTCGCCCTCCCGCACGAGGATCTGCGCCCGCTCAGGCATTACGATCTCAAGGCAGGAGCCAAAGCGGATCATGCCGTAGATATCCCCCTGCTTCATGCGGTCGTCGAGCGTCACCCACGAGACGATGCGCCGCGCGAGGATTCCCGCGATCTGCTTTACCGTGATACGCAGATCGCCGCGGTCTATGCCGATCAGATGGTGTTCATTTTCAAAGCCGACCTCGTCCTTGTAGGCGGGACGAAAACGGCCGCAGTAATATTTCTGCAGTTTGATTTCCCCATTGATCGGACTGCGGTTGACGTGCACGTTAAAGACCGACATGAAGATGACGATCTTGTTGCACGGCTCTCCGACGAAATCATCCACGCCCACAGAGGAGATCTCCGTCACCGTGCCGTCGGCAGGCGACAGAATATGATGTTCGTTTTCGGCGATCGTACGCGCAGGGCTGCGGAAGAAATAGGCAAAATAGCACGCCAGCACGACGAACGGAAGCGCGGCATACGGATGCGCAAAGTATCCAAAAATAACCGCCAAAACGAGTGCGGCGCCGATAAACTTATAGCCCTCACTGACAATGACCACGCAGACACGCCTCCTTTTTCTCTCACATTATAATGGAAAGCCTATTCTTTGTCCACAGATACGGCTCTTATTTTCGCGATGCGTGCACTTTTAGGACGAATTTCGGCAGTGCCAGCAAACGACCTGCACGTTTCGGCTGCATCAGGCCGCGGAAGAGCCATTCCAGTTTTGCCTTCTGCATCCAGTGCGGTGCGCGCTTCATCACGCCCGCCATGACGTCGAGCGTCCCGCCGACACCGATGGCGACGGGGACGTCGAGCTCTGCGAGATGCGCGGCGATCCACTTCTCCTGCTTTGGCACACCAAGTGCGACGAGCAGGAGGTCAGGGCGTGCCGCGCGAATCTCCGCGATGATCGCCGCATTGTCCGCAGGGGAAAAGAACCCGTTGCGCACCCCCACGATCTCGATGCCGGGATAAAGCTGCTCCGCTTTCGCCTTTGCCTTCTCCGCAACGCCGGGCGCTGAGCCGAAGAAATAGACGCGCCGCCCCTCGGCAGGGGCGCAGCGCAGCAGCTCCTGCGCCAGATCGTAGCCCGCGACGCGCTCGGGCATCGCGTGCCCGAGGTGACGTGCCGCCCAGACCGTCCCTGCCCCATCGGGCACAACGAGTGCCGACGCATTCAGGATACGGCACAGCTCCTCATCATGCGTCGCACGCATCAGCATCTCGGCATTCGCCGTCGCAACCATGACACCCGCACGCGTGTCCATGGCACGGCGCACGACATCGACAGCCTCCGCCATCGTGACGGCATCGACATCGACGCCCAGGATATTCACCCGCTCTGCCAAGCGCAATTCCTCCTTCTGTCTCGCGAAAAGAGAGCGTCCGCATGGGACGCCCTCGAAATGCTTCGTCGTACCGTTTTACCGTGCAGCTTCGTCTGCCTTTTTCTTCGGCACAGCCGTGCGGATATAGAGCTCACGCAGCTGCTTCTCATCGACGGTCGCAGGTGCTTCGCTCATCACATCCGATGCGCTCTGGGTCTTCGGGAACGCAATCACATCACGGATGGAGCGGCGCTTTGCCATCAGCATCACGAGACGATCGAGACCGAAGGCGAGTCCGCCGTGCGGCGGCGTGCCGTACTCGAAGGCATTCATCATAAAGCCGAAGCGAGCGCGTGCCTCCTCCGGCGTGAAGCCGAGCGCCTCAAAGACCTGTTCCTGCAGATCGCTGCTGTAGATGCGCAGACTGCCGCCGCCGATCTCGACGCCGTTCAGCACCATGTCATAGGCATTTGCCTTGACGCGGCCGGGGTCGGACTTCAGGAAGGGCACGTCCTCATCGCGCGGCGCGGTAAACGGATGGTGCATCGCCTTGTAGCGCTTCTCCTCCGCACTGTACTCGAACATCGGGAAGTCCACGACCCAGAGGAACCGCAGCGCATCGGGATCGATCAATCCACGGCGACGCCCCATCTCAAGGCGCAGCTCGCCGAGTGCCTGTGCCACGACGAGCGGCTGGTCGGCGACCACGAGGAGCAGATCGCCCGTCTTTGCCCCAACAGCATTCTTGATCGTCTCAAAGGTCTCATCGGAGTAGAACTTCTTGAAGGGCGACTTTACGCCCTCCTCCGTGTACTGAATCCACGCCAGTCCCTTTGCGCCGTAGCCCTGCACATAGGAGACGAGGCCGTCCAGCTCACGACGCGGGATATTCGCATAGCCCTCGACGTTGATGACCTTCACGCGGCCGCCCGCCTCCATGACGGCGTTGAACACCTTGAAGTCCGAACCGCCGACATAGTCTGTAATGTCCTGCAGCTCCATGCCGAAGCGCAGATCGGGCTTGTCCGAGCCGAAGCGATCCATTGCCTCATCCCACGACATGCGCTGGAAGGGCGTCTCGATCTTCGCGCCGATGCTCTTTTCAAACAGCTCTTTGACCATCCCCTCCATGAGCGTGAGGATGCTGTCCTGATCCATAAAGGACATCTCGATATCGAGCTGCGTGAACTCAGGCTGACGGTCGGCGCGCAGATCCTCGTCGCGGAAGCAGCGCACAATCTGGAAGTATTTCTCAAAGCCCGAGACCATAAGCAGCTGCTTGAAGATCTGCGGGGACTGCGGCAGCGCATAGAACTCGCCCGGATTGAGACGGCTCGGCACGAGGAAGTCACGTGCCCCCTCGGGCGTACTCTTGCAGAGCATCGGCGTCTCGATCTCAAGGAAATCGTTGCGGTCAAAGAAATCGCGCATGATCTTCGTCACGCGATGACGCAGGATCATATTTGCCTGCATCTCAGGGCGGCGCAGATCGAGGTAGCGATAGCGCAGACGGATCATCTCGTCCACATCGACGCCATCCTGAATATAGAACGGCGGCGTCTTTGCCTTGTTGAGAATCCGCAGCTCGCTGACGACGATCTCGATCTCCCCTGTTGCCATGTTCGGATTGACCGTCTCCGCACTGCGTGCGCGCACCGTGCCGCGCACACAGAGAACGAACTCCGAGCGCAGCGTCTCCGCCTCGTGGAACGTCCCCTCTGCCATTGCCGCCTCATCGAAGACGATCTGCACAAATCCCGAGCGGTCACGCATATCGACAAAGATCAGCCCGCCGTGGTCACGGCGGCGCGACACCCAGCCGCACAGCGTTACCTCTGCACCCACCTGCTCCTTGCGCAGTGTGCCGCAGCCATGTGTCCGTTTCATTCCCTGCATCGTTTCCATCTCAGACCTTCACCTCAGAAATCATCTTTTCTACCAAATGGTCAAGCGCACAGGTCTCCTGCGCACTCTCCGCCATATCGCGCACGAGCGCCGTATGCGCTGCCAGCTCATCCTCGCCGAGAATGATGGCATAGCGCGCACCGGATCGATTCGCCTGCTTCATCTGTGCCTTCATGCTGCGTCCCGCGTAGTCCATGAGGGCACGCACACCGCCGCACCGCAGCTCATGCAGCAGAGGGAACGCCGCCTTTACCGCCGCATCGCCGAGCGCAATGAGGAAGACATCCGCTGCAGGCGGCTGTGCCGGCAGGAGATTCTGCTGCTCCAGTGCAAGCAGGACGCGCTCCAATCCTGCCGCAAAACCGACGGCGGGGGTGGGATTCCCTCCGAGCTCCTCGACCAGTCCGTCATAGCGTCCGCCCCCCGCCACGGCACTCTGTGCACCGAGCGGCGGATAGGCAATCTCGAACGCCGTCCGCGTGTAGTAGTCGAGTCCCCGCACAAGGCGCGGATCGAGCTCATAGGAAACGCCTGCTGCCGTCAAATGCTGCTGTACCTGCGCAAAGTGCTCGGTACATGCAGGGCATAGGCAGTCCGTAATCGCGGGAGCTCCCGCCATAAACGGCTGCTCCGCATCCCGCTTGCAGTCGAGGATCCGCAGCGGACTGCGTGTATAGCGATCCTTGCAGTCATCACAGAGCGTGGGCAGATACTCCTTAAAGTACGCCTGCAAACGCTCCCGATAGACAGGGCGACAGGCGGGGCAGCCGACGGAGTTCAGCTTCAGCGTCAGTCCCGTCAAGCCAAGTGCCGTCAGAAAATCATACGCGAGGAGAATGACCTCGGCATCCAGCGCATGGCTCTCCTCGCCGAGCGCCTCCACGCCGAACTGATGAAACTCACGCATCCGTCCTGCCTGTGGGCGGTCATAGCGAAACATCGAGCCGATGTAGAAGAGCTTCTGCAGGCCGCCGTCCGCATAGAGTTTGTTTTGCAGATAGGCGCGCACGGCAGACGCTGTGTTCTCTGGACGCAGCGTCAGACTGCGGTCGCCGCGGTCGGAGAAGGTATACATCTCCTTGTCCACGACATCCGTGCCGTCGCCGATCCCACGCTGAAAGAGCTCCGTGTGCTCGAACATCGGCGTGCGGATTTCACCGTAGCCATAGCGGGCACAGAGATCGCGGATCACATGCTCGACATGTGTCCACGCACCGACCGCGTCAGGCAGTATATCCTTCGTGCCGCGCGGCGCATTCGTCAGCATCAGTGCTGTTCCTCCTCGTATTCCGCGCGCAGAAGCGCACGGCGTTTTTCAATATAGACGTCAATATCGCGCAGATAGGTCACGAGATCCTTTGCATGAAAGGCAGAGTGCAGGCGTCCGCTGCGCACGCCGATCACCTTTGTCGCGGCAGCGCCGCCAATGCCGATGATCGTCTGCCGCTCCTCCATGATGCGGATGTTATAGATGCTCTCCGCACCGGGACGGGCATAGCCGACGTTCTCCAGATCGCCGCTCATATAGCCCTGCCGATAGAGATAGTAGGGATGGTAGTCCGCCGCACGGACAGCAGCTGTCGCCGCCGCACTCATGCACATCGTCTCCGTATCGGACGGCAGCGCGACATGCTCCGTCTCCATCATGAGGCGCAGCCGCGAGCCGCGCTTCAGCGCAAGTGCGTGGAGCGTAATGTCGTCTGGGCGAAGGGCTGTCACCGCCGCCATCGTCGCACGGACATCCTCTGCCGTTTCACCCGGCAGACCGAGGATCACATCCATATTGATGTGCACGTCCATCGACGCACGGATGTCCTGCACCATGCGCACAATATCGGACGGCGTATGATGCCGTCCGATACGCTCAAGCGTCCGTTCCTGCATCGACTGCGGATTGACACTGACACGCGTCACCCGATATGCCTTCATCGCTGTGATCTTCGCCGCGCTCATGCTGTCGGGACGTCCTGCCTCCACCGTGAACTCACGGACAGAAGATCCATAGAAAGCATTATATACCATTTTGAGCATTTCGGCAAAAAAAACATCGGGCAGGCTCGTCGGCGTCCCTCCCCCGATGTAGATACACCCGACGGTCAGCCCCAGTGTGCGCACATCCTCTGCGGCAGCGGCAAGATCGCGCGTGAGCACATCCATAAATGCACGCAGCGTATTCTCCCCCGGCAGGAGATGCGAAGGAAAGGAACAGTAGAGGCAACGCGAAAGGCAGAACGGAATGCCGACGTAGACCCCCACCGTCCGCGCATCCTCATGCGCGAGGAACGGCAGCTGACGCACGGCAACCTCCGCCAAGAGACGTGCCTTCTCCGCGCTGCAGAAATAATCCTCCTGCAATCGCTGCACGGCAGCGTCGGGCGTCATACCGCCCCGCAGCCAGCGGTGCACAATCTTCGTCGGACGCACCCCGTGCAGGATGCCCCACGGGGCAGACGGCAGGCCAAAACGAACACGGAAGAACTCGTAGAGATTCCGCTTGATCGTGCGGTGCACCGCTGCACGCGACAGTTCATCCGTGCGCCCCGCCGAGGAGAACGAAAGGCGCTCACAGCGCCCATCCGGCGCATAGAGCCAGACCTCCGTCATAACAGAAGGCGGCTCACTGCCCGACGGCCGGTTCACCACCGACAGCTGGGCGTAATCCGCCTCTCCTGCTTTTCCGACGATCTCCACCTTGAAGAGGTTCAGCACCTCATGCACAACCTTGACGATGACCTCGCTGGGATGATTGATGGTGAGCGATCGTATTTTCACGCTTTTTTCTGCTTCTCCCGGCACTTCTTGCAGATGCCAAAGAACTTCGCCTGATGATTCTCCACCAAGAAGCCCGTCTTTTCGAGAATATCCTGTTCCAGATGATCGAGCATATCCTCCTCGAACTCCGAGATCTCCTTGCACTCCGTGCAGATGAGATGATGATGGAAGTGCTGGTTCGGGTCGATCGGATTCAGCTCGTAGGAATACGACCCCTTGTTGCGCTTGTCGAACTCCTTGCCGAACTCGATCTTCTGCAGAATGCCGAGCGAGACCAGAATCTCCAGACTGCGATAGACCGTCGCGAGTCCGATCTCCGACTCCGTCCCGCGCAGAATATCATAGATCTTCTCCGCGCTCAGATGCTCGCTCGGATGATCCAAAATGACCTGCAGCACAATCTGCCGCTGCGGCGTCATCTTGCGCTGTGTCGCCTGCAGACGCTTCTTCAGGTCTTCCATGGTATATGTCTCTGCCATATCTCTTCCCCCTCGATCCACCAAGTGGGTCACAATGTATTATCACAATCAATGAGAATAGTATATCACAGTGCGCAAATTTTTACCATAGTATATGAAAATATGGTTTTCTTATATGTGTATCAATGACACATGAAAGGAGATCCCTTCGTCAGCGAGGAAAAAACATCTCACTTGACACCAAGGGAAGCACTGATAAATTCAGCGATTCCCAAGATACTCCAAAGCGAGAAGGATATGACGGCGAGTACGGAGAACTATATATACATGAACGACTTTGAATTTATATCCAGTATACTAAAAGGAACAGTCTGTGATACGGTGGGAAAGGGAGGCTTAACGATATGGATAGGATTTGGGAAGAAAATTAAAATAAACGAAAAAGAAAAACATACATACTATCTTGTGATTCAAACGCCATGGAGATTTCTTCAAGACAAAAAAATTATTTTAGCTTCCGGAGATATGTATATCCCCGTGGATAGTACCAAACCATTTGATGTCGGAAATGATGATAACAGCTTATATGATAAGAGAGTAAAAGAATTGAATACAAAACTGTCTCACGGCGTCAAAGTAGTAGAAGCCACTTTTTCCGCCACAGGAGACATCACCTTATCTCTCGAAAATCACCTTCTGTTTCAAACATTTATAGATGAATCAACCAAAAACGAATTTTGGCGTTTTATTTCAAACGAACAGGAGGAATCTAGGCATGTCGTTTTTGAGGATGTATGAAGGATACTAGAATATAAAACTCTGGCAAGACATAAATATGGAATTGAACTTAGATATGGGGGGAATAATCCATGGATAAGCAGGTAGTAGAAATTCTAAACAAGATTAATTTTGTAGAAAGATTTAATGAACTTTGTGATCAATACGCATTTGACTTAAAAGAAAGCTTTGAAAACTATGACAATCAAAGGGTTTTGGAGATACTTCATGAGGTTGGGTATATGGCCCCAAAACACATGAAAAGAGAAAATTTCTTTCAATCAGTAAAAAAGGTTGCTTCATTTCGTTTTGAACATAAAATCAAAACGAAATATGGAATTGTTGAACTGATATGGGATGTCATGAAAGACAATAAATACTACATGGGGAACAGCTTCTCTAACCTAGAACGGTTTTTCTATCACCCAAGCGAACTGCGTCCTCTTCCAATCTTCCGCAACTACGAGGATCTCCGTGGCATTCTCACAATAGCATTTCAAATGCACGAGGATATGACATCTGAGTTTTTAAAAATACATGGAGACTCCACTTGATAACACTCAATCCCCCTCTTTACTGCGCCTCATCCCCTCGCCCTTTCAACTGTCCCAGATAACATTACTCATGCTCAGCAATAGCAGATCGCCGATAAACCATACAAAAAACCGAGGGGTTCCATACATCAAACATGACGTATGGAACCCCTCGATGTGAAGTTATAGATCCGTCTAATCGAGGGGCATCCCCCCTCTTTTTTATTTTCTCTACATAACGTGTAAATCATGTCTGTTCATCCGGTGTGTCAACACACATGAGACATCACTCCGCGATGCGGCGCAGCGTCTCCATGAGGAGTTTTGCCTCGGGGACGATCGCCGCGATTTCGATACGCTCCTCGGGCGTATGGATGCCGTGTGCCGTCACGCCGACAGACACCATGTCGAGCGCAGGGTTCTTCGATGCGTGCCAGCTCGTCTCAAGCCCCGCATGGATGCTCTCGATCTTCATCGGTGTACCACCGTTCTGCGCCGCATAGACCTCCGCCATGATCGTCCGCAGTTTGCTCTTGGGGTTCTCACGCCATGCAGGAGATGCCGTTCCAACGACGAGGGAAAAGCCCGTCAGTGCCGCCAGCGTCTCCGCCTCGCAGACGATCTCGTCCAGCCGCTCGTTGACCGAGGAGCGCGGGAAGAACGCAACGTGCACCTCGTTCTCATCCATGCGGACAACGCCGAGATTTGCCGAGGTCTCCACTCCGCCCGTCTGCGTGTGTGTCATGGCATGAACCCCCGTGCGCAGGAGGACAAGGAGGTCGATGAGGGCGTGCTGTTCCTCTGCGCTGATGACGCGCCCCGCCTCATGTGCAGGATGCAGCGTAAATTTCATCGCGGGATCGGCCTCGCCGTAGATGGCATGAAAGCGTTTTTCCTCCGCCGCCAACAGCCGGGCAATGCTGCGCTCATCCATCGCCGTGCGAACAATTGCCTCTGCCGTCGGTGGGATCGCGTTGCGCGCCGTTCCGCCCGTGAGAGAAACGAGTTCCACGTCCCCCTCCTGTGCCAGCGCATGAAGTGCCAGTGCCAGCGTGCGAATCGCATTGCCGCGCCCGTCGCCGATGCGCTCGCCCGAGTGACCGCCGCGCAGTCCCTCAGCCGTAATGCGATAGGCGGGCAGATCAGATTCCTTTCGCGTCAGCGCACGCGTATAGTCGAGATTGACACTGCCCGCACTGCCGACCGTCATGATGTGATAGTCCTCCGAGTCGCAGTTGATCAGGTACTGTGCAATCTTCAGATGATCTGCCGAAAGATGTCGCGCCCCCGTCATGCCCTGTTCCTCATCCACCGTGATGATGGCGCGCAGCGGACCATGTTCCTCTGTGCACTGCATTGCCGTCAGGATCTCCGCCACGCCGATGCCATCGTCTCCGCCAAGGCTCGTCCCATCCGCCGTGAGATACTCCGCCGTCCGCTGCATCTTGATCGGGTCGGTCAGCGGGTCATAGGAAACGCCCGGCTCAGCCACACAGACCATGTCCATGTGTCCCTGCAGGATCGTGCGCGGTGCATTTTCCTTCCCCTTCGTCGCAGGAAGCTCCGCGATGATATTGAAGTGCTCATCCTGCGTCACCGTGCAGCCAATCTCCTCAAAGTGTTTTTTCAGATAGTCACTGACCGCCTTCTCGTGTCCCGAGGGACGCGGGATATGCGTCAGTGCCTCAAACTCCGAAATGACCTTTTCCAGCAGCCTTGCATCATCCATCATAAATTCCTCCCATCAAAATTCCTTCCTATTATAACACAGAATGTAAGGAAGCACTGATAAATTCGGTACAACCATCTTGACGCATCTTTTTTGCCCGCACTTCGGCGGAAAATCCTCCACAGAGCACCACTCTGCGTCCGGTTTTCCACCTCGTTCGGACGAAAAAATCTACGCCAATCTGGCAGACCTCATTTTATCAGTGATTCCTTAAAAAATGGGGCTGCTGCATGAAGTGACAAACTTCGTGCAGCAGCCCCTATGCCTTATTCGTCTCTTTTACTTCTTCGCCTGCTCTACCGCCTTCGTGACCGCTTCCTTGAACTGGTCATAGCTGACGGTCGCGCCTGAGACAGCATCCACCTTTGCGAGATCCTTGGACGCAGTGAGCTGCTCGCCGTAGGACACAATCGCCTTGTAGGCGTTCTGTGCCTTCTTCTGCGCGCCCGGCTCCTTCCCCTCGCCGTAGTGCTCGTCCTTCTGCTTGCCCTCTTTGTCAATGCTCGTGTGAACGACTTTCTCGATCGCACCGTTCTTGATTGTGAGCTCCACGTGCGAATGTCCGAGCTTTTCGTTCTCACTGCTGTCCGCCGCATAGGTGCCGTCCTTGACGCCCGTCATATCGAGCGCGGCGGTTTTCTGCGGCTGCTCCTTCGGTGCCTGTTTCTCCTCGCCGCAGCCCGCAGCGAGGACAGAGACACCCAGTAGAAGTGCAATCCCGAGGCTGAACTTTTTCTTCATTGTTATGCCGTCCTTTCCCGCATGTGTCCATGCTCAATGATAACACAGCGCTCCGCCTCATCGCCGACTTCGGCGGAGTGTGTGACTGTCAGAATCGTATGCCCCTCGTCATGGAGCTCATGGAATATTTTCATGACAAGATTCTGGTTCTTCTCATCGAGGTTGCCCGTCGGCTCATCCGCGAGGATGAGGACGGGGTAGTTGATCAGCGCACGCGCAATGCAGACGCGCTGCTGCTCACCACCCGAGAGCTGACTCGGCAGATGGCTTGCACGGTCGGCGAGGCCGACGCGTTCGAGTGCCGCCATCGCCTCGTTGCGGTCGGGCATGCTGTGGTAGTACTGCGCGACCATGATGTTCTCGACCGCCGTCAGATAGGGGATCATGTGGAACTGCTGGAATACGATGCCGATCTTGTCACGGCGGAAGCGCGTCAGCTCCTCGCGCGTAGCATTCGTCAGCACATCGCCGTCGAGGATGACCTCACCGCTCGTCGGGCTGTCCATGCAGCCGATGATGTTCATCAGCGTCGACTTGCCCGAGCCGGAGGGACCCATGACCGCGAGCCACTCGCCTTTTTCAACATTCAGGTTGACATCGTCCAGGGCGAGCACCTTTTCGTTGTACGCCTTGGAGACGTGCTTCAGTTCAAGCAAACTCATTGCTTCGTTCTCCTCTCATTCGCCGCGCAGGATGATCGCGGGATCTACATTGGTCGCAATACGTACGGGCAGCAGCGAGGCCAGTCCGGTCACCAGGATGGACATGACGAGAGCCACGACGACGATCGTCGGCGAGAACTCGATGCCGCGCCCAAAGACGTTCATACTGACGCTCTGGGCAAAGAGATAGCCGAATCCCGACCCGAGAATACCGCCGAGTGCGCCGAGGAGACAGCCCTCGCCGAAGAACTCTGCGACAATGTGGCGGTTGTCCGCGCCGAGTGCCTTCTTGAGGCCGATCTCACGGCGGCGCTCCGTCACGATCGCCATCATCGTCGTCGAGACGCAGATCAGCGTCAGCACGAGTACGACGATGGTCACAATGAGGACAAGTGCCTGCAGTTTTCCGAGCACGGTGCCCTCCGATTTCGCGATCTGCTTGACGAGCTGCGGCTCCACCGTCGGTACCTGCGCGCGGATCTTCGTCTCTGCGCGCGTCAGCTCATCCTGTCCCGCCACAACGGAGATCTGCGCGAGGCTCAGTTCGCCGGCGCGCCCCTTGATGCGCTGCAGATCGGGCAGGCTGACGAAGACGAAATTCTCCTCGTTGCCGCCCGTGCGCACGATGCCGGAGACGCGGTAGTCGCTCACAATCGAGCCCTCACCGCCCGAGACACTGATCGTATCCCCCGGATTCACGCGCAGTTTCGACGCGAACTCCGCGCCGAGCAGGATTTCCTTCTCCCCCGGCGTCGGCCACGCACCGCGCACCTGCCAGTAGGGACTGACCTCCTGCAGGACGGCAAAGTCTGTGCCGCCCGCCATGACGGTCTGATGATTGATGAGCAGGGTATCGTAGAGGAACGGCGTAATGCCGATCACCTCATAGTCCGAGAGTGCCTTGCTGACCGCACTGACATCTTCCTCGTGAATCACGCCTGCATCCTTCCCCGGCAGGATGAGGAGGTTGGCGCCATAGGCACGGAACGCACGTCCCATCTGCTCCGGGACTTCTTTATATACGGTAATCATCCCCGAGATAATCGTCGCACCGACGGCGACGGCAAGGAGAGCGATCGCCATGCGTGCGCGGCGGCGCAGCAGAGAGTTGGCGACCATGATAAAAAACATTTTATAGCGACTCATCATTTATCACCTGCCATACAGAACCTCTGCCGGCTGCAGCGACAGCAGCATGCGAATCGCAGGCACGCTCCCGATGATCAGCACGAGCGACATCAAAACGGCAATAATCGGAATGACATACGGGTTGACCGCAATGCCGGAACCGAAAACGTTCTCCCCAATGAGCTGGGCGAACCCAATTCCCACGACATAGCCAAGGATGCCGCCGAGAATACCCGCGATAAAGATCTCCGCAAGGACAGAGAGAACGACGGCGAGATTGGTCGCGCCGAGCGCCTTCAAAAGGCCGATCTCACGGCTGCGCTCCATGATGTTCGCGCTGATAAGGTTGCTGACACCGAGGCTCGATGAGAGCAGGGACAGCACCGTGATCAGCAGCATGAGGAGCTGCGTCTTGTCGAGGATTTTGCCCTCGGACTCCGCGATCTGACGCACGGGGTGCGCCGCCGCATTGTGCATGACCTCCTCGATCTGATAGGCAATCGATCCGACGTAGCTCGTGCAGTACCAGATATCATATTCCGCCTGCGAGAGCGACTTCGGATTCTCCGCCGCCCTACGGGCAAGATCATTCTCCGGTGTCGTCATTGCACTGACCTCCACCTGATCGATCTTGCCCTGTACGCCTGCGAGTTCCTGCGCGAGCGCGAGCGAGCCGACCAGCTGGTTCTCCTCGTCGCCGCCGCCCGAGACCGTGCCCGTGACGTGCAGCTCGCCCTGCGTGCCGTCCGGCTTCTGATAGGTGAGCGTACTTCCGGCGGAGACGCCGAGCTTCTGTGCGAGCTTCGTTCCGACGAGCACTTCATCCGTGTGCGTGTCGTCCGCCCAGTCGCCGTCCACCTGCCACCACGACTTCATGAATTTCACGCCCGTCGTGTAGAGCTCGTCCGTCGGCAGTTTGAGCGTATGCTCGAACCACGTACCGAAGAACGGCACGCTCTCACCGTCTCCGAGCGTCACCTGCGTCGTCAGCGACGGCGCAAACGCAACGATGTTGTTCGTCCAGAAAATCGTCTTGATATTGCCGAGATCCGCCTCGTCCAGATACTCGCGGTGTCCGCTCTTCGTCGTCTCTACGCCGTAGAGATCCTTCAGAACCATCGAGTTGCGCGGCGTCACCGTGATGTTCGCACCGAATGCCTTGAGTTCCTGATTCACCTTTTCGCCGATGTCAAACATGACGTTCAGCATGGCAGTCGCAAGCGAGACACCGAGGGCGACCGTCAACGCAATGAGGATGAACCTCCCGCGCTGGCGGATGAGCGCCCCTTTTACCATTTGCCAAAACATGGCTTACCTCCTCTCATGCCATCCTGCCGTCAGCGGAAATGAATCCGCGCTGCTTCGAGCGCATCGGCAGAGATCTGCACCGCGCCGTTCTGCACGTGGTACTCCACGGGAATCGGGTTGCACCCGCCCGGCAGACCGATCGTCGCCTTGTTCATGACGACATCGCAGAGACGGCAGACGATCTGCCCGTCGCGTTCGTAGTAGCCCGTCGCGCCGCAGACATCGCAGGCATCGAGACCGACACCGAACGCGGAGCCGCCCTTCTGCACGATGATGACGCGTACGGCCGTCCCATCGGACGCGTGGAAGGCATAGCGATGGAGGTGCCCGTCGGAGACCTGTTCAAGCGGGATCTGCACGAGCCCGTTCTCCGCTTTGACGTCAACCGCCGGTACCAGCTGCTCTTTTTTATTCGCATACCAGCCGCCGACACTCGACACGAGGATCGTCACAATGAGCATTGCAAGCAGCCCCGAGCCCCACCGCTTGCGGCGGATCGCACTCGAGACGATCTGGCGGTACTGCGCAGGATTTGCCCACGCGGGACGCTCGGGTCGCGGCTGAAGAAACAGCGTAAAGGGAACGAGCACAGAGACAAAGTAGATCGCATAGATAACCTTGCCCTGATTGTCAATAAACCATGCCATATACGGAATGAGGTTCTCCGCGCCGAACATCTGACGCGCCATCAGCACCGTCAGAACGAAGATCACCTGCTGAATGGCGGTCGCCACGACCTGCACGGTGAACACAAAGACGAGGCGCCCGTGGTTGAGCGCCGCCGCCGCTTTATACGCCAGATAGCCCGAGAGGAAGCCGAAGAATATGCCGCCGAAAAAGCCGAGCATCTTGACGAGAAATGTCAACGTCAAATAGTTCCCCATCGCGACCTGTACGGTACCGACGGGAATCAACCAGAGTTCCAGCCCGTGATAAAGGCACAGCCCCAGCGTCAATGCCCCCGTGCCGAAACGGAAGACACGCTCCTCCTGCGGCGACCATTCCCGATGGAGACTGCGCAGAAGAATTGCACAGAGAAGAATCGCACCGATGATATCGACGGTGATTGCCATGCTCTCGAAGATCTCGCGGTTGACCGCCGACTTCGTGCCGACACGCACCGCCGTCATAAATAGCGAGAGGAAAAAGCCCCATTTGAGCACGCGTGTAAAGGTACGCCGTATGCTCTGGTCGGGCAATGGCAAAATGATTGCAAGCAAAATACCGAGCGGCACGGCGAGCTTAATGCTCTCCTCCAGTGCCGGCACCAGTTGTTGAAGAAATGCCTGTAACATGTGTGAACCCTTTCCTATGAGAAAAGCCGCCGTCCCCCCCGGGGCGGCAGCCATTCTGTGATTGGGAGGGCACGAAGAACAAACGTATGCCCTTGCTGCCCATACGGAATTAAATTACCACTTGCGCGGAACGTAGTTAAATACCCAGTGCATCTTGACCGGCTCCGTCCAGAAGTGACCTGGGACACCCGTCTCCTTGTCCGTGTGGAGGAGGTAGTTCTGACGTGCAGGGCTGTCGATCGAGAAGTCGCAGTCGTACGTGCCTGCGCCAAGCATCTTGACATTTGCGCCATAGTGCGGGCCATCATCTGCGCTCATCGGCATGAACACGCCCTCGATGCTCTCGCCCGTCTCACGCTTCGTGAACTTGTAGTGCACCGTCAGGTTCGGGATCCACTCGCCGACGCCGAAGCCGCACTCATTGCCCTCGGTTGCATGGATATCCGTCTCGATGTGGATATCTGCCTGGTCTGCCGGAAGGCTCATGCCGGCAGGCTCCATCGTAACCGGCTGGAAGTACACGAGCGCAACCTTGAAGTGATTCTCCGCGCTCTCCTGTTCGTCGCCGATCGGGAACTCCTCGAACGCAGCTTCGCTGACGTGCGCGTTGATCGCGAACGTGGAGAACGCGACCGCGCCGATAGCGAGAGCCTTCTTGAGCATGCTGAGATTGGATTTCTTCATGGAATAATCCTCCTTTGAAAGATGAACCCAGTTCCTCCTCTTGAAGAAGAACCTGACTTACGCTTCTGCCGCAGCAGAGCGTTTTTTATATGATACCATTGCGATTGCCGCGAGGACCAAGAGGACCTGCGGGACAATGGTTTCATAGGTGGGATAAAGGCCGAGCAGATCGATGCTCGGAATGGGGATGGCCTCAATGACCGTGGTGGAGATGGTATCTGACTCCTGCAGCTCCTTCAGGCCGCCGCCAAGGAAGGTAACCGCGAGCACGAACATGAATGCACTCGTGACCTTGAAGAACGGCCCGATGGGGATGCGCAGCGCACCGCGCTGGATGAGGAAGAAGATGAGTGCGAGCACTGCACACGCAGCAACAAAGCCCGCCCAGATCATGTCGGTATCGCCGACAGCATTGTTAAAGAGCGCCTGATAGAAGAGGATGACCTCCGCGCCCTCGCGATAGACCGCGAGGAATGCGGCAAAACCAAGCGCGCGGGACTTGCCCGTCGAGAGCGTGATCTTGACCTGGCTGTCGATGTAGCTCTTCCATGCCTTTGCATTGGACTTTCCGCCCATCCACGCCGACGTTCCGAGAAGGACAAGGACGGCAAAGAGTGCCGTGAATCCTTCGATCATCTCGCGGCTTGCGCCCGTCGTTGTCGTCGTGTCGAGCACCTCGGCAAAGAGATAGGCACTGATGAAACTGCAGACAATGCCTGCGATCGCCCAGTTGTAGACGGTCGAGAGCTCCTTCTCATGACCGGCACGACCGAGATAGGCGATGATGCCGACGAGAACAAGGATCGCCTCAACACCCTCGCGCAGGAGGATGAGGAACGCCTGGAGGAACATGCCCCAGCCGCCCGACTGAGCGCCCGCCGTCTCGAGCTGCGTCACCTCGGTCTGTACCATATCGAGGAGCTTTGCGCCCTCGGCCTCAACCTCCGACTGCGGTGCACCCGAGCGGATGGCCTTTTTCAGCGTGTAGAACTGATACTCCGTGAGGTTCGCGCTCTTGGAGGAGATGCTGCTGCGCACAGCGCTCTCCAGACCGTCTTTCTCATAGATGCCGTAGTAGATATTGTTGACGGCATCCTTTGCACCTTCTGCATCCCCCGACTGATAGATGGCATAGACACCGTCCATCTCCGTCGCGATATGGTCGTGAATCTGCTGCCATGTCTGCGCGGCGTTCGTCGACGCCGCCGGCAGGAGCAGAAAGAGTGCCGTAATGAATGCAAACAGCTTTCTCATTGGATTGTCTGCGTTCCCCTTTCCTTAAAATGTTACTTGCGATGTTTGGGTTCCATGTTGAAGTATACCTGACACATCATATTGTAAGGCCTCGGTCGACCGTCAACATCCAGTGCGGGTGTGAATTTCTGTTCCATCACAACGCGACACGCCATGCGGTCAATGTTCCCATCCCCCGAACTGCGTGTAACCTTCGTGCTGACGACATGGCCTTGCTCATCAACGTGAGCCATCAGCACCACGTATCCTTCATAAGAGATACTCTTATCCTGGACATGCTCAAAATGGAGTACTCTAGGCGGCTGTCCCATAGTGATGCGCTCCAGCTGCTTCGGTGGCTGTTCCTCCGCACAGGAGATGGACGCTGTCGACACAGCCAAAAGGAGCACTGAAACGAATACACCAATACGTATACTCAATTTCTTCTCCTTCCCTCAGTGAGTATTTATACTGCATACGAAGCCAACATCAATACTTAACATTGCACATAATACCGGATTCCATCGGCTGACCGTGCTGATCTGTTGCGGGCTTAAACTTCCACCGCGTTTTGACCAACCGGCAGATTTGCAAATCCCACACGGGATTTCCCGTGCCGCGATGCATCTTGGCGCGAATGACACTGCCATCTTTACCGACACGCGCCTCGACTGTAGCCGACCCTTTGATTGGGAGCAACCCTGCGGGGAATCGCTCCGAATAAAGGATCTTACCCGGCTCGCCCATCTGCTGTCCCGGAAGAGGCGGCAGAGGCTTCTCATTCTCGTTCTTCTCGTTATCATCCGGAGGTGCGACAAGGTTCGAAATAGCTTCTTCCGGCACCTCCGCCTCGACGACTGCCGTCTCCTCCTGAGGCTCTGCCTCCGCAGGCTCTGGCGGCGGGGGCGGCGGAGGCGGTTCCTCCGGCTGCTGTTCCTCGGGCGGCCCATCGCCGTCAGCGAGCTCCACCCACTCCATCGGCTCGTCTGGCGGCGGCTGCTCGATGTGCTTAAAGACGTGCGGAATCAGCACCATCAGAAAGAGCCATGCGACGATGTGGAAGAAGAATGCGACGAGGAAGGCAAGCCGCCAATGTGTCTGATAGCGCATCATGCGCCCCCCGTCTCCGTCGCGATGGACACGTGACGTGTCCCCGCTTCCTTCAGTGCATCAAAGACACTGACGACAAACTGATAGTCCGTCTTCTTGTCGCCGCGCACGACAAACACCGTATCCGGATCGCTGTCGAGCTGTTCCTTGACGCGTGAGGTCAGCTCACGCGTCGGCTCGTCATCACGGTCGAAGAGCACCTTGCCATCCTCCGTCACCGTAATGGAGACGATGTGCGGACGTGTGTCCTGCTGTGCGCTCGCCGCCTGCGGCAGGCTGACCTGCACCGTGCTCGCGTTCACCATATACATCGTGCTCAGCATGAAGAACACCAAGAGGAAGAGCATGATGTCGATCATCGGGACGATCATGACGAGCGGCTCGCGCACATCATGAAAATTACGACGCATGTGCCTTCCCTCCGTCCGCCGCCGCGAACCCTGCCAAGACGGTATTCATCGTCTTTTCGAGGAGCGTCAGCATCACATCCAGACGCTGTGCAAAGTAGGTATGCACGACGAGCGAGAAGATCGCGACGAAAAGTCCTGTCGCCGTCGCAACCAGCGCCTCACCGATGCCGCCCGTGATTGCCATGGGCTGACCTGCCTGCAGGTTGAAGATGCTGAACGACTGGATCATGCCCGAGATCGTCCCCAGAAGTCCAAGGAGCGGTGCGAGCGTGACGATCATCGAGAGATAGTTGAGACGTGCACGCAGGAGCATCGCCGCCTCGCCATAGACACCCTCGAGCGTCATCGGAACATCCTCCCCTGCCTTGCGGGCATCCAGTGCACTTTTCACAAGATGGGCGACCATGTTGTCCTTGCCCTCAACGGCGGGGGCAACCTCGTCCATCTTATGCTTGCGGAGCGACTCAGCAACCGTCGCCTCAAGTTCCCTTGCGCCCTGCGATGCACGCCGATAGAGCAGGAAGCGGTCCACCGCAATCGCCGCCACCGTCAGCGAGCACAGGAGCAGCAGGTACATAACCGGACCGCCCTTTTCAAATAGTTCTGCACTGGTCACAAAAACACCATCCTTATCTTCTCAAGCCGTGGGAAAATCCCATTTTTACCACATGGAGAATGAAACCCATCCCATATTCAAATCGATTCTCAGTATATCTCCAAGGAAAGTGATTGTCAATATTCTTTCCAATAAATGTGATCTAAATGAATTTTATTCACTTATTGATTTATATGATTTTGCAAGTTCTTCGAAGCGTGGCAGTGACTTTTCGATCATTTTCGTGCGAACACAGTACGCTGCACGGAAGTAGCCTGGACAGCCGAAGTCCCGCCCCGGCACAAGCAGGAGATCATATTCCTGTGCGCGGCGGCAGAATGCCGCATCGTCCGGCTCAAGTGCCTGCGGAAAGAGATAGAATGCCCCCTGCGGGCGTACACAGGAAAAGCCGAGTGCCGTCAGGCCGTCATAGAGGAGTGCAGCATTCTTTGCGTAGGTGCTGAGATCAGCAGCTTTCCCGGCACAGCGTGCGACGACGAGCTGCCAGAGTGAGGGCGCATTGACGTGTGTGAGAACACGCGCTGCCCCCGCGATCGCGCCGTAGATGAGCGCGAAGTCCGCCGCCGTATCCGGCACGACGATATAGCCGATGCGCTCCCCGGGCAGGGAGAAGGACTTGCTATAGGAATAGCAGACAATCGTATTGTCGTAAAAGAGAGGAATGCAGGGGACGGAGGCACCGTCATAGACGATCTCACGGTATGGCTCATCTGCGACGATGAAGATCGGATGCCCGTACTCCTGCTCCTTCGCGCGGAGAAGATCGGCAAGGCGGCGAATGGTCATCTCACGGTAGACCGCACCGCTCGGATTGTTCGGCGAGTTGACAATGATCGCCTTGGTCTGCGGGGTCAGCACCCGCTCAAGTGCCGTGAGGTCAATCTGAAAATCGTCCGTCTTGGCAGGGACGACGACGAGCTTGCCGCCGCACGCCTCAACAAAGACACGGTACTCCGGGAAGAATGGTGCAAAGGTGACAAACTCGTCCCCCGGCTCGGTGAGTGCCTTGAACGTGATCGTCACCGACGCCGCCGCACCCGCCGTCATAAACAGATTTTTCCCCGTGACCTCCATGCCGAAGCGCCGCTTCAGATCGGCGGCAAGCACCTCGCGCACGGCAGGCTTTCCCGGTGCAATCGTGTAGCCGTGCACCTCGGTCGGGTCGCCGTGCATGAGGATGTCGACCGCCGCATCCCGAATAAAGTCCGGCGCAGGCACATTCGGATTGCCTAGACTGAAATCAAAGACATTTTCCGCACCGACCTCTGTCGCGCGCTTCTGTCCGAACTCAAAAATCGTGCGAATCGTGGACTTTTTCGTCCCGAGCACATACATCTCCTCTGAGACCATCGTACTCCTCCCCCATGTGTGTGAAAACAGATGCTATTCTATCATATTGTGAAAAAAAATACTACACATTGAGTTGCACTCTCACAAAGCTTTCATGGAAACAAAAAAGCTGCCGCAGTATGGTCTCCCCATGCTGCGGCAGCCTCGATATGTGATAGTTACGCATTCCGCAGGAATACGTCGTACCCCTTTTTCATCTCATAGATGTCCGCCTTGCTCGTAACCTCCCACGGCGCATGCATGCTCATCACCGCAACGCCGTTGTCAATCACGTTCATCCCGTAGCGCGCCATGATGTAGGCGATGGTTCCGCCGCCGCCGAGATCGACGCGCCCGAGCTCCGCCAGCTGATAGCGGACGCCGTTTTCATCCATCATACGGCGCAGTTCGCCCAGATACTCTGCACTCGCATCACTGGAGCCGGACTTGCCGCGCGAGCCAGTGAACTTGTTGAACACCATGCCGCGCCCGAGATAGGCAACGTTCTTCTTCTCGAATGCGTCCGCATAGAGCGCGTCATAGGCGCTCGAAACATCCGAGGAGAGCATCCGCGAGTGTGCGAGCGTGCGGCGCAGGGCAAGTTCCGTATACTGACCGCAGGCAGAGAGTACCTCGGCGACCATGTTCTCAAAGAAGCGCGACTGCATTCCCGTCGCACCGACGCTGCCGATCTCCTCCTTGTCAACGAGGAGACAGCACGCCGTACGACACACTTCCGCTGTCTCTACCATGGAGCGGAGGGCCGTATAGGAGCAGACGCGGTCATCCTGTCCGTAGCCGAGCACCATGCTGCGGTCAAATCCCAGCTCGCGCGCACGGCCTGCCGGGACGAGGGTCAGCTCCGCCGACTGGAAGTCCTCCTCTGCAATGCCGTACGTCTCCCGGATGAGTGCCAGTACGCCGTCCTTGACGGACTCCTTTTCCTCCTTGGCGAGGGGGATTCCGCCGATCAACACATCGAGTTTCTCGCCCTCGATCACCTTTGCCGCTTTTTTCTCCAGCTGCTCCTGCGAGAGATGGACGAGGAGATCGGTGACGCAGAACACGGGGTCGTCCGCCTTCTCCCCGAGCGTGATCGTGACCGTTGTGCCGTCCTTCTTGACGACAACACCGTGCAGGGCAAGCGGTATCGTCACCCACTGGTACTTCTTGATGCCGCCGTAGTAATGCGTATCAAAGTACGCCAGCCCGCCGTCCTCATAGAGCGGATTCTGCTTCACATCAAGACGGCACGTGTCGATGTGCGCGCCGAGGATATTCATGCCGTTTTCCATCGGTTCTGTGCCGATATGAAAGAGCACAATCGCCTTTTTCATGTTGACGGCGTAGACCTTGTCCGCCGCGCGGAGCTGCGTCCCCTCAGCGATAATGTCCGCCAGATCGCGGTAGCCCGCCGCCTCAGCACTGCGCACCGCCTCCTGCACACTCTCGCGCTCCGTCTTGCAGTCCGAGAGAAAATCAATATAGCCGCGTGCGAGGGCATCCACCGCTGCACGTTCCTCTGTCGAATAGCCCGTCCAAACAGACTTTTTCTTATCGTCACTCATAATCGTGCCTTTCCACCTATACTCCCCATGCCTCATGGAGAATCTCTGCAAACTCTGTCCGCGACACCGCGCGGTTAAATCGCTCACGCAGCTCTGCGCTGCCCTTTAGTCCGCGCGTGTACCACGCCGCATGCTTGCGCATCTCGCGGATCCCGATGTACTCGCCCTTGTACCCGACCAAGAGATCGAGATGGCGCAGAATCACCGCCGCACGCTCCGCCAGCGTCGGCGGCGGCAGCTCCTCCCCCGTATGCAGCCAGTGAATCAGCTGCGGGAAAATCCATGGATTCCCCTGCGCACCGCGCCCGATCATCACCGCATCCGCCCCCGTGACCTCGAGGGCACGTTTGAGATCGGCAGAACGGCGGACATCCCCGCTCACGATGACGGGAATCCCGACCGCACGCTTCACAGCGGCAATCGCTGCATAGTCCGCGTTGCCGCTGTAGAACTGCTCGCGCGTTCGTCCGTGCACGGCGACGGCATCCACGCCGACTGCCTCCGCCATGCGTGCGATTTCCACTGCGTTGCGCGAGGCATCGTCCCAACCGAGCCGCATCTTCACCGTGAACGGCAGACGCGTCGCACGGCGAATCGCCGTCAAAATCTCCTCCGCCCGCTTCGGGTCACGCATCAGGGCTGAGCCTTCGCCGTTCTTG
>ERZ773267.17-NODE-17-length-126968-cov-12.893195_pt1 | contig 126968 bp, 199 predicted proteins | sample MGYA00511959_ERZ773267 | MGnify/ENA primary metagenome ERZ773267 (study PRJEB29015, sample SAMEA2738165) | human oral metagenome | biome: human oral; feature: human-associated habitat; material: saliva | place: China | collected 2240 ...
ACAACAAAGAGGTGTAGGAAGACCATGGTCTCGGATGGTCAAGAATGGTAGTACAACAATTACCTCAAATGCCACCTCCAAGTATTAACTATATTGATTCATCACATTACTGGGTATCACGGTAGAGGAGAACCAGGAGCAACGGTAAAAGTTCATGTTCATGGAGTTGTAATAAGAGATGTTGGAGTAGATGGAGCACGGAAATTGGGCAACATATATTGGAAGGCAAGATCCTAACAGGAGAATTGAAGTACAACAATATAGACTTCGGCTGGGCATGGTCAGCATGGACAGGAACAAATGTTGTAGAAAGGTTTGTTGGACTTAGGTTTCAGTTTACATCTAATAGATATCATTGGATGAGAGTGAATTCAGGAGGACATCATCAAATATCATGGCACTGGGGACTTGCAGCATTTAATGATAGAGATATATGGAAAAACTGGTGTGGACCACAACATGGAGTGTGGCATGAAATAAGAGTTATGGGAGATATAACAGAAGTAATTATTGAGCCAGGAGTAAGCGTGCAACTACTAGACTTTTATAATCCAGGAAGAGGAAATCCTGTATATGTAAAGGTAAATAAGAATGTTGTTCAGGTATGGAACCCAGTACAATAAAATATATTGTTTTAATTACTAAATTAAAGTATGAATGAAGATTTTAAATGAGATTATTTACATTCATACTTTAAATTTATTATAGAATAATGTTGCACTTTAAATGCAAATTAACTCATTTTTAGAATAGTTGAATAAAAAAATAAAATATTATATAATGTGTGTATTATAATATAGGAAAGAGAAAGTAAAAAAGAAGTAAATAGATGTTAGATGAAATAGATGCAAATATAGAAATTAAAAGAGGAGAAGAGAAGCTTTTAGAGGTAAAAAAGTATCTCTTTTTTAAAGATAAAGAAGAAGAAATAATAAATTTAGAAAAAAAGACATTAGAACCTAATTTTTGGGATAATAGAAAAACAGCAGAAAAGATATTAAAGAAACTGAAAATATTAAAAGATAAAATTGAAAATTTTGAAAAATTAGAAAAAGAATTAGAAGATTTAAAACAATATATTATAATGCTTAAAGAAACATCAGATGATGATATAATGAAAAAAGAAATATTAGAAGAAATATCTAAAAAAATAAAAGTTTTTTTTGAAGAATTAGAAAAAATGGAAATGATAGAACTTCTAGGAGATAAAGAAAGTTTAAATGCAATTGTTACAATACATTCAGGAGCAGGAGGAAAAGAAGCTTGTGATTGGGCACAAATGTTATATAGGATGTATATAAAATGGTGTGCAAAAGAAGGATATGTTGTAGAAGAAGTAGATTCACAAGAAGGTGATGGTGTAGGATTTAAGTCTGTAACAATAATTATAAAAGGGGAATATGCATCAGAAATTTTAAAAGGAGAAACAGGAGTACATAGACTTGTTAGAATATCTCCATTTGATTCATCAAAAAGAAGACATACATCATTTGCATCTGTAGAAATTCTTCCAGAAATAGAAGAACAAACAGAGATAGAAATCAAAGATGAAGAATTAAGGATAGATACATATAGATCGAGTGGAGCTCGGTGGTCAGCATGTAAATAAGACTGAATCTGCTATAAGGATAGTACATCTTCCTACAAATATTGTGGTAACATGTCAAGCAGAAAGATCACAAATACAAAATAGAGAAAGAGCAATGAAAATATTAAAATCTAAATTGTATATATTGAAAAAACAAGAGGAAGAAGAAACATTAAAAAAAGAAAAGGGAGAAGAAAGAGAAATAGCATGGGGAAGTCAAATAAGATCATATGTATTTCAACCATATCAACTTGTAAAAGATCATAGAACAAATTATGAAATAGGAAATGTACAAAGTGTTATGGATGGTAATATAACAGGATTTTTGCATGAATATTTGATTTTAAAAAAGAATAATAAGATATAGGGGGATAAATATGGATAAAAAGAGATATTATTTAACAACACCAATATATTATCCAAATGGTAAATTTCATATAGGTACAGCATATACAACAATATTTGCAGATGCAATAAAAAAGTATAAAAAAATGTCAGGATATGAAGTATATTTAACAACAGGTAATGATGAACATGGACAGAAAATAGAAGATACAGCAATATCACTTCGGAAGAAAGCCACAAGAATATGTTGATGAGATGGCAGGATATGGAAGAAAGTTATGGGATAATTTAGAAATAGAATATGATGATTTTGTAAGAACAACAGATAAAAATCATGAAGAAAAAGTACAACAAATATTTGAATATTTACTTGAAAAAGGTGATATATATAAGGGAAAATATGTTGGAAATTATTGTAAGTCAGATGAATCATATTTTACAGATACACAATTAGTAAATGGAAGATGCCCAGATTGTGGAAAAGAAGTAATTCAGATGGAAGAAGAGTCATATTTTTTTAATATGAAAAAATATCAAAAAAGATTAGAAGAATATTATGAAACACATCCTGATTTTATACTTCCACATTATAGGAAAAATGAAATTTTAAATAATTTTATAATACCAGGACTTGAAGATTTATCAGTAACAAGGACAAGTTTTAATTGGGGAATACCTGTTAAAAGTGATCAAAAACATGTTATATATGTATGGCTTGATGCACTTACAAATTATATAACATTTTTAGGATATGATGTTGATATAGATACTAAAAAAATAGTTAAGACTAAAAATGAAAGATTATATGATAAATTTTGGCCTGCAAATGTACATATTGTAGGGAAAGATATTATAAGATTTCATGCAATATATTGGCCAATATTTCTAATGGCACTTGATATAGAAATACCAAAAACAATATATGCACATAATTGGTTTATAAGAAAAGATGGAAAGATGAGCAAATCAGTAGGAAATGTTGTCTATCCAGAAGATATAAAAGATTTATTAGGACTTGATGTATTAAGATATATACTATTAAGAGAAATGCCATATACACATGATCGGAATAATATCTGCAGATAATTTAATATTAAAATATAATACAGAATTATGTAATGATTTTAGTAATCTTATATATAGAACAATAGGAATGATTAAAAAATATGAATTAGAAACAGAATCACTTAATATGGATTTTAAAAAGATAGATAATAATATTATAGAAAGTATAGCTGAAAATATAGCAAAATATAGGGAATATTTTGAAGGATTTATGTTACAAAAAGCAATAGAAGAAATCTTGGATATTATTTCAAAATCAAATAAGTATATAGATAAAGTAGAACCATGGAAATTATTTAAAGAAAAAAATAATGTAGATAAAGAAAAAAGTAAAAAGATAGAAGAAGATCTAAACATATTTATATATACATTAATTAATATGATAAATATTGCAGGATTATTATTAAAACCAATAATTCCAGATTCTGCAAAGAAAGTATTTGAAAGTTTAAATTTTGATATAGATGATGATAAATCATATAATGAATATCAAAATTTAATAAAATCTTTGGAAGAAAACAATAAACAAGAGATTTTTAAAGAAATGAAAATTATGCCAAAATATGATTCAAAACCTATATTTGAGAGGTTAACAGAAGAACAAGAAAAAAGGATAAAAGAAATATTTGGATAATAAATTACTAATGATAAATTAATTTGAAAATAAATAATAAAATAAAAAAGCTTGAAGTCAAGATTAAAATATGATATATGTTGTATATTATAATATTATGACACTAAAAGTGTGTAAGGGGTATATATGGATAATATAATTAGTAACTCTAAATTTAAAAATGAAGTTGTTGAACAAGAAAAATATGGAAAAGATAGATTAAATAGTTATATACATAGTGGTAGTAACTTTATGGAATTTACTAAACAAAGGAAAAATTTAGGAATTGATAAGATAGAAACTACGGATTCTAAAAATGGTATAGATTATTTACAAAAAAAACATAATATATTTAAAAATCCTGAAAATCTTATAAATCAAACAGAAAAGAGAAAAAAAGAAGAAGATGAATCAGGAACAAGGGATATATATAGTAAGAATTATATGCAAGAGTTTAGCCAAAATACTAACACAAGTGAGAATGATACTATAATTACGCCAATTACGCCAGATACAAATATTGGAATATTAGAAGATATATATGAAGCAAGAAAAAAAACAAATAGCTGGAATGATTATGGAAAAACATTAAATCTTTCAGCAGATGGTGGAAATATAACTATTAATACAAAAATAGAAAATGATAACAAAAATGTAAAACAATTAGAAAAAAGAGAAAATATATTACCAGAAGGTGTAATAATAAACCGGAGGATATATTAAACATAGTGAAAATCATTTTAATAATAGTCAAAAAAGTGTAGATAATGATTTTTCAGAAGTAGAATATATAGAAAAAGAATCATCAAAAGAAAGAATAAACTATGATGTTAATAGTTATGTAAGTAATATTAATAATAATGAAAAAAAAGAAAAAAGAAATGATGATGTAAATTCTAAAATGTATACAGATTATCTTTATAAAAATTCATATAAAAGCTACAATATAGATTATGTGAGAGAAGATGATGATATAATTTTAGAATCTAAAAATGTAGAAGAAAGTCTAAATGGAGATATAGATAAAGAAGAAAAAATAGAAAATAAAAATTATAATAACAATACAAATAGTTATAATAATAGTATTAATTTTAGTACAAAAAATAATCAAAATGGTGAAAGCTATAGAAATGTTATTTCTGATGAAAAGAAAGAAATGGAAGAAAAAATAGATAAAATAATTTCTAGTTATAGAGGAAATATGAATAACCCAAAAGAAGTAAATGTAGAAAATGCAGTTAATATAGCAATTGAAAAAAGTACTGAAATTAATAGGGAAAAAGATGAAAAAAAAGAAGTTAAAAAAACTAAGTTTGTACATAAGAATAGTTGGTATAGTGTAGAAGAAGATGATTCAGAAGAAGAAAATAACAATGAAGATGTACAAGAAAAAGAACTTGAGAAAGAAAGGGATTTAGAGATAAATAATAGGGAGATTATGGAAGAAAAAGAAGTATATTTAACAAAAGAAGGATATGAAAAGTTAGAAGAAGAACTTAAGATATTAAAAACAGAAGAAAGAGATAATATAGAAGAAAGAATAAAAGTGGCAAAATCATTTGGTGATTTATCAGAAAATTCAGAATATGATGAAGCAAGGTCAGCACAAGCTGCAAATGAAAATAAGATATTGGAAATAGAACAAATGCTTAAAAAAGCAAAAATAATAGATGAGAAAGATATTGATACAACAACAGTACAAGTAGGGAATACAGTATATATAACAAATATAGCAAATAACAAAGAACAAAAATATACTATAGTAGGAACAGCAGAAGCAAATGTATTACAAGGTAAAATATCAAATGAATCACCAATAGCAAAATCACTACTTCGGAGCAAAAGTTGGGGATGTAGTTCAAGTAGAAGCACCTGTAGGGATTATAGAATATAAGGTTAAAAAGATAACATTAGAAAAATAATAAGTAAGAATAATAAATATATAAGTGAGAGTGCAAGCTAATAAAGAAGGTACTCTCATTTTACAGGTATAAGGGGGAAAGTTTTTTGAGAAAAAATAAGTATGGTAAAGAAATAGAATTACTTGCACCAGCAGGATCATATGAAAAAGCAATAATAGCATTTAAATATGGAGCAGATGCAATATATATAGGGACACCTAAAATATCATTAAGAACAAAGGCAAAGATAGAACAAGAAGATTTAGAAAAAGTAGTAACATATGCACATTCACATGGTAAAAAGGTATATGCAGCAATAAATATATATGCAGATGATGACCAATATGAAGATATAATAGAACAATGTAAAATGTTAGAAAAGCTTAAAGTTGATGGAATAATAGCAGCAGATGGTGGGATTATAGAAACAATAAAAGAATATGCACCATCAATACCAATAAATATAAGTACACAAGCAAATACAATAAGTTTACCTGCATGTAAGTTTTGGAAAAATAATGGAGCTAAAAGAGTAATATTAGGAAGAGAAATAAATATTGAAAATTTAAAGAAGATTATGAAAGATAAAGATGATGATTTAGAAGTAGAAATATTTATACACCGGAGCAATATGTTTTTCATATTCGGGAAGATGTTATTTAAGCGATTTTATAGTAGGAAAAGAAGCAAGTGCAAACAAAGGAAAATGTGCACAACTTTGTAGATGGAATTATAACCTATATGTAGAAAATCCAAAGAATAAGGGAGAACTATATCCTGTTATAGAAGATGAAAATGGTATGACAATATTTTCATCAAAAGACTTATGCTTAATAGATGAATTACCAGAAATAGTAGAAATGGGAATAGATAGTTTAAAGATAGAAGGAAGATTAAAGACAGAAAACTATTTAGCAAGTATTGTAAATACATATAGATGTGCATTAGATACAATATTAGATGGTAAAGAATATGATAAAGATAAGTTTAGAGCAGAAATAGACAAGGTAAAAACAAGAGCATTAACTAAGTTTAATTTTAATATTAAATCAAATGATAAAATTGATGAAATACAAGACTTAAAAGGAAGACAATATAATGATAAATATCAATTTGGCGCAATTGTTGATGAAAAATTAGAAAACCGGAATGTATAGGGTGTATATAAAAAATCAATTAAAATTTGGAGATAATTTAGAAATAATAATACCAGGAATATTAGAACCAATTAAATTTAAGATAGAAAAACTTGTATCTGTAGATACAGGAGAAGATATTGAGGTTGTAAACCCAGGAGTTAAAGACCAACAGGTTATAATGAATATACCAGTTGATGCAGAAAAATTCTATGTTATAAGGAAAGAAATATAAATGGAAAATATAAAAAAAAATTACAATTATAATGATATGTTTCAAAGACAGATATTACTTTTAGGAAAAGAAAATCAAGAAAAGATAAGAAATACTAAAATAGCAATATTTGGACTTCGGAGGAGTAGGCTCATTTGTATTTGAATCTTTTGCAAGAAATGGTATAGAAAATATGATACTTTGTGATAAAGATACAGTAGATGTAACAAACTTAAATAGACAACTTGTTGCAGAAATAGGAAATATTGGAAGAAAAAAAGCAGAAATTGCAAAAGAATTAGTACATAGAGTAAATAGTAATGTGAAAGTATATGATATATGTAAGGAAATAAGAGATTATAGTGATTTAGAAGAGATATTTGAAAACACATTTTATCCAGATTATATAATAGATGCAGTTGATGATATAAATGCTAAGATCATGATAATAAAATATGCAACAGAAAAAGGAATAAAGATTATAACATCTACAGGGGCAGCACAGAAAACAAAACCATGGATGGTAAAAATGGATAAAATATATAATACTAAAAATTGCCCACTAGGTAAAATATTAAGAAAAAGATTAAAAGATATAGAAAAAGAAGAAAGAATAGAAAATAATAAGAAAATATCATTTAAAAATGTGTATTCAATATATTCAGAAGAGATACCACAAAAATCACAAGGTGTAAATAAGACACTTATGGAGGTTACATCAACATATGGAATATTTATAGCGGCATATGTTATAAATGATATATGTGGAAAAAACAATAAAAAATAAAATAAAATATTAAAACACTTGAAAAAATAAAATAGATAATATAATATAGATTGTACGTGATTAATAAAGAATAATATTAAATTGTAGCCATAAGTCATAAAAATGAATTATGGTTATTTGTTGTATAAAATTTACATAAAAGTAACTATTTTGTAATTGACATAAGAAAGAAAAAGTAGTATATAATACTTAAGATAGATTAAATAATTTATTGAATCCGGATTTAAATAAAAGATGATTTTAATTATCTTAATATATTAATTTAAATAAGGAGGGCAATATATGACCAATTTAAAAGAAAAAATATTAAAAACAGTTTTATTATTATTAAGTATAATTTTAGTAACTACAACAATGAGTTTTGCAATGACACCAATGTACAGATACAAAGCGATTAGAGCACCTAGGATGAAATATTATATACAAGATGGAGATTCGAATGTATTTCAGCAAAATAAGCATATAACAAGTGCAATAAATAATTGGGAACATACAGGACATGGGTATAATCCATTATATTTTACTAGAAGTTCAAGCTCTAGAGGTACTGCAATAGACTTTTATCAACAAAGACAAAATTTTTTTGGAGATGATAATACACTAGGTTTAACACTTCATTATATAGGAAGTTCTACAAAACCTATAGATCCTAATGGACAAAATTGGTTATATGCTGATGTTCATTTAAGCTTAGATACATTAGCTCCTAAACCAAGTTATTTAGCAATTCAGGGAACAATAGGACATGAAATAGGACATGCTTTAGGATTAGCTCATTATAATACAAATCCTGATAGCATAATGTGTCAAACAGCATATGGAAGAAGAGCACAAACAGTACAAAAATGTGATAATGATGCTATAAATTATAAGTATTAAGAAAGGAGAAAAGTATGAAAGGTAATAAAAAGTATATGTACATATGTTTAGCAGTAGTTATAATAGCTATAGTAGGATATGTAGCAATATATAAGTTAGATATATTAAAAAATAAGAATAATGATAAAGAAACAACAAGAATAGAAGTAGCAAAAACAGAAGTGTCTAAAAATGACGAATTATTAAATGATCCAAATGTAAAATATGGTAAAGAGGAAACAGGGGAAATATTAAAAAATAAAATGGATCTTGATATGAGAGAAGATATATCTAAAAAAGATATAAGAAGAAAATTAAGTGATAATATAGTAATTGCTAAAGTATCTAAAATAAATGGAGCTAGAAATGTAGATCCTAAAACAGGAGAAGAAACATTAATAATGACAGAGGGAGAATTAGAAATATTAGATGTATTAAAAGGAGATATAAAAGATAAAAATATAAAATTTCGTAGAGTTGGTGGTAGGATGAATTATGCAGAATATCTAAAAGGTAGTCCTATTAAAAGAGAAAAATTGAAAAATAATCCAGAAATGGATACATATTCTAAAGAAGAAAAAGAAAAAATGATGATAGAAGAATATGCAAATGAAGATATAAAATTAGAAGAAGGTAAAACATATTTGATGTATTTAAAATATAATAAAGAATTAGGAACTAATTTAGTGAAATTTTACCAATATGGAACAAGAGAGCTAGAACCAATACAAAAAAATACAATGCAAAAAGCATTATCAAACTATAAGACAACAAATAAAGTAGAACGGAAAAGTAAGAGTAAAAAATAATGAAACAGGACAATATGAAAATATTGAAGATGTAATTTAATATTTAAAGTGAGAGTTATAATAAATTTAATATAATTTTCCCTAATTTATGATTATTTTAGTAAATTTAATGACTTATTGCAGTTTTTGTAAAAAAATATAAATTTTTAGAGTAAATGCAGGTTGTACTACCTGCATTTAGTGTATAAAAAGTTTAAAAAAATACCTAAAGTATTGTTTTAAGCATTACTAATAAACTACAGTAATTTGAATTTATTGTTAAAAACCTGTAATTATATTTTTAATTTACTTTTACATAAAAGTAACTATTTTGTAATTGACATAAGAAAGAAAAAAGTATTATATAATACTTAAGATAGATTAAATAATTTATTGAATCCGGATTTTAATAAGGAGGAAAATATGAAAGGTAATAAAAAGTATATATACATATGTTTAGCAGTAATTATAATAGCTATAGTAGGATATGTAGCAATATATAAGCTAGATATATTAAAAAATAAGAAGAATGATAAAGAAACAACAAAAGTAGAAGTAGCAAAAACAGAAGTATCTACAAATGACGAATTATTAAATGATCCAAATGTAAAATATGGCAAAGAGGAAACAGGAAAAATAATAAAAAATAAAATAAATCTTGATATTGAAGAAAATTTAAGTAAAAAAGATGTAAGAAATGATCATGCAAAAGATATAGTTATAGCAAAAGTTTCTAAAATAAATGGAGCAACAAATGTTTCTAAAAAAGGAGAAGGAACAATAATAGCAACAAATGGAGAATTAGAAATACTTGATGTACTAAAAGGAGATATAAAAGATAAGAAGGTTAAATTTAGTAGAGCAGGTGGGAAGATGTTATATTCTGAATATTTAAAAGGGAATAAAGCATCAAGAGAAAAATTAAAAGATAACCCAGAAATGGATAAATATTCTAAAGAAGAAAAGAATAAGACGTATATAGAAGAATATAAAGATGGTGATATAAAACTAGAAGAAGGTAAAACATATTTAATATATATGAATTTTGATAAAGAAGAAAATTCATATTTAGTTGATTTATTTGAATATGGAGCAAGAGAGTTAGAACCAATACAAAAAAATACATTGCAAAAAGCATTATCAAACTATAAAACAACAAATAAAGTAGAACGGAAAAGTCAGAGTAAAAAATAATGAAACAGGACAATATGAAAATATTGAAGATGTAATTTAATATTTGAAGGGAAAGCTATAGTAAATTTAATATAACTTTCTCTAATGTATTGTTATTTAAGTTTCATTGTTTGCAAAAAGCACTAATATAGTATATAATACAATTATGAAATAAATATGAAAAAAATAAATCTATTACTTGGATATACGAAATGTCGGTGTATGTCTATGTTTTAGAGGATAAGGAGAGAGAAAATGACAAAAGAAAGAAAAGAAGAATTAATAAAAGAATATGGAAGGAATGGACAAGATACAGGTTCTGTTGAAGTACAATTAGCATTATTAACAGAAAGAATAAATGAACTTACAGAACATTTAAAAGTTCATAAAAAAGATAACCATTCAAAAGTTGGATTATTAAAATTAGTAGGTAAGAGAAGAAACTTTATGAAATACTTAGCTAAAAAAGATTTAAAAACATATTTAGAAGTAACAACTAAATTAGGAATAAGAAAAAAATAATTTTAAATTAATAGTCTAAAAAATATAGGGATTTTTTGGGCTATTTTTACTTTCTAATTACTAAAGAAAAGAGAGGATAATATGGATAAAAAAGAAATTAAAAAGATGAATATATGGATAGCATTAGTTGTATTAATTATTGTAGCAATACCATGCATATATTATTTTGTAAATAGGGTTTGTTATGTATGTACTATAGAAAATATTTCTCAAGATATATCTAAAAAATATGAAAAAGAAAATAGGGAAAAGCTTGAAAAGAGTTATGAAGAAGATTATATAGTAAATTCAGAAGGAACATATAAGAAAAGTGATATTAAGAAAGATGAAATTTTAGAAAAAAAGAATATCCAAGAGTTTATAGAAGAGATATCTGATAATAAATATTTAAAAGAAAAATCTTCAAATATAGTGATAGCAAGAGCAAAAGATGTAAAAGGAGTAGTATCTTCATATACTTATGAAGAAGATGGAAAAACAAAAACAAAAAAAAGAATTGATACTGAAGCAAATCTTGAAATATTAGGACAGTTAAAAGGTAATATTAAAGAAAAAGATATAAAAATGGTATTAAAAAATACAGGAATTGTCTCAAAAGAAAAATATACAAGAATAGTATCAGATGAAAAACTATCAGATGAAGAAGATAAAAAATATAAATATATAGAAGAAAAAGATATAGAACAAAAGGTTTCCTTAGAAGAAGGGAAGATATATTTATTCTTCTTAAAATATAATAGTAAAGAAAATGTTTATGAATCAGGATATCCAGATGTATATATAAGAGAATTAAATAAGATAAGTAAAAAAAGACTTGTAGAATTAATTGAAATATATAATGGAAGTGGTAAATTGTCTGATGAGATAGAAGTAAGAAAGACAAAAGGAGAAGGATTTGAAAAATTAAATAAGGTTATATAATTAATATATTAGGAAGAATCTAAAAAATTATAAAAATAGGAATATAAAAGAATTAAAATCTAAAGATATTTAAGATATTGATATCTTTAGATTTTTTGGTTATAATTAGCTATTAATACATAAAATATTATAATAAACTCTTTACAATTATGTAAAAAATGTATAAAATATGTTTAGCAGTAAAACAATAAGACTGCTAAAAACAAAGAATTTAATTAAACTAAAATTAGTTTATATATTATGAGTTTAGAAAAGAGGAATTGATGAAAAAATTAACAAAACAACAAATAAAGAAAATAACAAATGAATTAATCACATTTTATCTATATAATTTAACAAAAGAAATGTATATAAATGATGGGTATTATATAGATATGTTTGAATTCTTTTTTGTATTAATTGATGAAGGGACTTTGCCAGAATTTGAATTAAATCAATATTATATAGAAATAGGACAAGAACCTTTTAGATATATACCTCTTGATAATGTTATAGAAAATGTAAAAAAATATATAAGTGAAAAAACTTTGACTTTAAAAAAAGGTGCAACAGTATTAAACCTATTTGAAGGATATATAACAAAACAGCAAGAAAGAAATATGATATTAAAACAAAGTATAGATAGACTATATGCAAGAGAAATAAGTAAAGAAGAATATGATAAAATATGGAAAATTAAAGAAGATAAGAGAAATAAGAGTAAAGAAGATAATAATAATGAAGAATTAAATGAAAATAAAAGTGAAAATATAAAAGGGATAATAAAATTTCCAAATGGAATGACATTTGAATCAGATAATTTAAAAGAAGAAGATATGGAAGAATTTCAAAAACATCTTAAAAAAATTATGGATAAGGCAAAAATGATAGATCCCAAAGTTATGGATGAAAGCCTTTCAAGACTTAATAATATGGATCAAGAAGAAATAGATAAAATGAATGAAATGGCACAAAAGCTTTTTGGAAATTTTGGAAGTTTTGGAAATCCATTTGGAGGAAATGTAGAAGAAATAGGATTAGATGAAGATAATCAAGAAGGAATAGAAAGTGATTCTGAAAATGGTAAAGATTCAAAAATAGACAAAGAAAAAAAGATAACAAAAGAAGAAAAAAGAATCATAGATGCTAAGAAATTTTTAGATAGTTTTGGAACAAACCTTAATGAAAAAGCAAAACAAGGAAAAATAGATAAGGTTATAGGTAGAGAAAAAGAAATAGAAAGATTAGTAGAAATACTAAATAGAAGAAAGAAAAATAATCCATGTATAATAGGAGAACCAGGAGTTGGTAAAACAGCACTTGCACAAGGATTAGCACTTAGAATAGTAGAAGGAAATGTACCAGCAAAATTAATGGATAAAGAAATATATCTTTTAGATATGGGAGCATTAGTTGCAGGAACACAATTTAGAGGACAATTTGAAGGAAGACTTGAAAGACTTGTTAAAGAATGTAAGTTTTTAGGAAATATTGTACTTGTAATTGATGAAATACATACAATAACTAAGCTTCGGAGAAGGAGAAAGTTCTACAAGTGCAGCAAATATATTAAAACCAGCACTTGCAAACCGGAGACCTGCAGGTTATAGGGACTACAACTATAAAAGAATATAGAAAATATATAGAAAAAGATCAGGCATTAGAAAGAAGATTTCAAACAATAATGCTTGAAGAACCAAGTGCAGAAGAAGCAGTTGAAATTATAATGGGGATTGCTAAATATTATGAAGATTTCCATAGGGTAATAATTTCTAAAAATATTATAGAAGAAACAGTAAGACTTTCAGAAAAATATATAAACAATAGGTATTTACCAGATAAAGCAATAGATATCATAGATGAAGCATGTGCAAGAATAAACCTAGGGAATAAGGAATTATATTATTTAGAAAAAGCTAAAACAGAATTAGATGAAGTATTGAAACAAAAAGATGAATATGTACAAAATGCTAAAGAAACAGATTTTGAAAAAATGGCTGAATTTAAACAAAAAGAAGAAGCTATAAGGCTTAAGATAGAAGAATTAGAAGAAAAAGCAAAACCAATAAGTATGAAGCTTGAAGATATTGCAAAAGTTATAGAAAAATGGACAAAAATACCTGTAAGTAAGATAACAGAAACAGAAAAATATAAGCTTAAAAACTTAGAAGATGGATTAAGACAAAGGGTTATAGGACAAGAAGAAGCATTAACACTTGTATCAAAAGCAATAAGAAGAAATAGGGCAGGAATACAAAGTACTAAAAAGCCAGCATCATTCATATTTGTAGGACCTACAGGGGTAGGTAAAACAGAACTTGCAAAAGCATTAGCAGAATTAATGTTTGGTGATGAAAGAAAGATTATTAGAATAGATATGAGTGAATATATGGAAAAATATTCAGTATCTAAACTAATAGGGGCAGCACCAGGTTATGTTGGATATGAAGAAGGTGGAAATTTAACAGAAAGAGTTAGAAAAAATCCATATTCAATAATATTATTTGATGAAATAGAAAAAGCAAACCCAGAAGTATTTAATATATTATTACAAGTACTTGATGATGGTGTTTTAACAGATAGCCAAGGAACAGAAGTAGATTTTTCAAATACAATAATAATTATGACATCAAATGCAGGATCAAACTTAAACAATAATGGAATAGGATTCCGGAGATGTTAAAGTTATGAAAAAAGAAAGATTAATGCAAGGTGTAAGAGCAACATTTAGACCAGAGTTTTTAAATAGAATAGATGATGTTGTATGTTTTGAAAGCTTATCAAAAGAACAATTACATCAAATATTAGAAATATTAGTTAAAAATACAAATAATGCACTAAAGAATAGAAATATATTTGTAGAACTTACAGATAGAGCAAAAGAATTTGTGGTAGAAAAAGGTACAGACTTAAAAAATGGTGCAAGACCACTTAGAAGAGCAGTACAAAGATATATTGAAGATACAGTTACAGATGGAATATTTAATGAACAAATACAAGACCGGAGATACTGTAAGATTAGATATTAATGAAAATAAAGATGATCTTATTATTTTAAAAGAAGTAGGAGTAAAGAATTGATAGAAGAAGAAAAAGAAAATAATAATAATACAGAGAAAAAGAAAGTATTTTGGTATGAACTTTTACATGAGTGTAAACAGTCTGGGGCAAGAAGAGGGGTAATACATACACCACACCGGAGATATACAAACACCAATCTTCATGCCTGTAGGTACACTTGCAACAGTTAAAAGTATGACAGAAGATGAGTTAAAAGAAATAAATGCACAAATAATACTTGCAAACACATATCATTTAAACTTAAGACCAACTTCAGAACTTATAAAAGATTTTGGAGGACTTCATAAGTTTATGAATTGGGATAGACCAATACTTACAGATAGCCGGAGGATTCCAAGTATTTTCTTTAAGTAAGATGAGAAAAATAACAGAAGAAGGTGCAGAATTTGTATCACACTTAGATGGAAAAAAATTATTCTTATCACCAGAAAGAGCAATTGAAATACAAGAAAATTTAGGTGCAGATATAATTATGTCATTTGATGAATGTATACCATATCCTTCTACATATGAATATACTAAGAATTCTACAGAAAGAACAATTAGATGGGCTAAAAGAGGAAAAGATGCACATAAAAGAAAAGACCAAGCACTATTTGGGATAATACAAGGCCGGAATGTATAAAGATTTAAGAAAAATGTGTGTTGATGAAATGACAAAGGTAGATTTTGACCGGATATAGTATTGGAGGTTTAAGTGTTGGAGAACCAAGAGAACTTATGTGTGAAATGCTTGAATATACAACAAAGCTACTTCCAAAAGATAAGCCAAGATATAATATGGGGATAGGATCACCAGACTATATATTTGACTCTGTAGAAAGAGGAATAGATATGTTTGACTGTGTATATCCAACAAGAATAGCAAGACACCGGACAAGCTTTAACACATAATGGTAAAGTTACAATTAGAAATGCAAAATATAGAGAAAGTAAAGAACCGCTAGACAGTGAATGTGATTGTAGGGTATGTAAGAATTATACAAGAGGATATATTAGACATCTTATAAACACAAATGAGATATTAGGTATGAGACTTGTTTCATATCATAACCTATATTTCCTACTTAAACTTACAGATAACATTAGAAAAGCAATAGAAGAAGATAGATTTTTAGACTACAAGAAAGAATTCTATAAAAAGTTTGGTATAGAGGATATGAAGCTTAAGGATAAAGACAAATAAGAATAAGTAATAGAATATATATTACGAAATAGGAAAAGACTTCAATTTATCTAAATTGAAGTCTTTTTTAACTATTTAAGTTCAGTAGGTAATGTACTGTAATTTGATGCTGATGAGCAATCTTTAAAAGTTTCTATATGGTTATTAGCGGATAGAGCTTTATTTATTATAGATTGAGGTATATTTGTTAATTTTGTACAAGCCTTAAATGTAGATTCTAATTCTGATATATGAAGGTTGTTATTAAATAAGTTTTCAGGAATAGTAGATATTTTTGAATCAGCAAAAGTCATATAAAAATGTTGAGCATTAATATTATATTTGAAAATATTTTCCGGTATATTTTTTAGCTCAGTACGATAGAAAACCATTCCAAAGTCGGTTATTTTTGTGTTATATTTAAATAAATTTTCAGGAACAGTTTCAAGTTTACTATTTTCAAAAAGTTTCCAAAAAGATTCTACATTAATATTATATTTAAATAAATTTTCTGAAACAGTTTTAAATTCAGTTCCATAAAAAACATTATCAAATGTCTTGACTTTTGTATTATATTTAAATAGATTTTCTGGAATAGAAGAGCCAGTAAAGTATGAAAAAGTTCCAGTAAATTCTTCAACATTAGTATTGTATTTAAAAATATTTTCAGGTATGTTTTTAAGATTTTTACAATTATAAAAAGTATATTCAAAAGTCTTAGCATTAATACAATTTTTAAATAAATCTTCTGGAATAGAAGTTATATTATCACAATAAGAAAAACTACTCATGTTTTCATTATTATTTTTTTGACTAAATAAGTCATTAGGAATTGAATTGAATTTTCCTTGATAGTACGTTACTGTTAGATAATCTGGTTCAGGTGAAACAATATTGTTTATATTAGGTAATGTTATTTCAGTTTCTTTATTCGGGGTTTTACCCCAATCAAGAATATCTACGTTCATATCAGCATAAGAAATAATAGACAGTCCTTTAAGATGATTATTATTTAATCCTTTAAGTTTTAACTTATATTTTCCGGGATTATAGTTTTTAGTTGTACTAGGAGCATGATAACCAGGGGAAGTAATAATTTCTTTAGAATTGTCATGATATTCTATTTCAATTGAACTATCAGAATCACTGCAATAAAATTCTAATACACCTGAAGATATAACATTTAATTCTAAAATTAATTGGTCTGAATTAGAAGAATGGGGTTCATTATTTTTTATATATTTAATTAAATTGTCTTTAGTATCAATTATTTTGTTACTCTTATTAGTTATATTATTTCCAACAATGTTATACTTATTTAAAAAACTAGATTCAGATAATACAGATTCAACAGTAGGTTCAGGTTGATTATTTTCTATAGCTTTAGTTCTAAGATTTAAATATTCAAGTTTAGCAATATCATAAAGTTCAGCTTTAGCTTGCTCTGCTTTAGCTTGAGTTGCTTTAACTATAAGTCCATTTTCACCAAATGTCATTTGTATAGCAACAGCAGCTAAAAGAAGCATAATTATAATTGTAATAACAAGTGCGAGTAATGTTATTGCTTTATTATTTTTTAATTTTTTCATTTGTGTTCTCCTTTGTATATAAATAATGTAATTAATTGATTTAATTCTCTCTCCATTAATAGTTATAATTATTAATATATACAAGAAAAAGTATAAAGTAAATAGAATGTAGGTTATATAAATATTAAGGATATTAGACTTTAACATTATTGTAATAATCTTTAATTATATATTTTAACTTTTACATTAAGTTTATAACAATATACTTTAAATTATATTTAAATATATGTATAATAACAATATTGGAATAACTTATGTTTTGAAATAAAATATATAAATTAAAGAAGAGGAGAGACTAGATAAACGTGAATAATAAAGCAAGCATTGTAAGATTATTAGGAAGAATTCTTATATATAATTTTATTGTAATAGTATTATTAATTATAGGGGTAGCTTCTGTAATGTATTTTGATAGTAATAGAGCAAAATTTAAAGTAGATGGAAAAGAAGTAAATAGTGATTATCTTGCAATGGTAAAAGAAATAGAAGGAAAACCTTATTTAGCTTTAGAAGATGTACTTACACTTCCACAAATGAAGATGTATAAGTTGAATAATCGGAAAATATGATGGAAGTAATACAGATAATCAGTATTTCTATATTGATTCATATTATGAAGCAGTACAATTTGATAAAACCAAAAAAGGATTTACTAAATATATTAAAACAGATTATTTAGATAGAGAATTAGATGAACAAGCGAATTTAGTAAAAACAAAACAAGAGATAGAAGATAATATACCACCAAAACCAAGAACAAAAACACAAATGGATGAAACAATATTAAATCAAGAAGAATTTACATTAAAAGAATATATTAAAGTTGAAAATTCAAAAAAATATATATTATTAGAAGATGCAAAATATGTTTTTAATATTAATGTAAGAAGAAGTAATGATGGTAAAAATTTAGCTTTTGAGACTATTAAATATCTAGAAAAAAGTATTGCACCATATTTAAATCAAGAAGGATTATCTCTTACAGATAATTATCAAAATAGAAGAGCAATAGTTGATAATTATTTAGTTGTTTTAAATGCAGAAAATAAGTATGGTATATATGGATTTGATACAAATACAGGAGCATTTAAAAACGAAATAGCACTTCAATATGATGATTTAAGATACGCACAAAATAATAAGAATATATATGTAGCAAAAAAAGAGACTATAGGAAAAGAACAAATATATAATATAGGGATAACAAACATTATTGATAAAAAACAAATTATTAAACTTGATAGATATGAAAAAATTGAAATATATCTTGGAGAAAAAGGAATATACAAAGTTGCAAAAAATAAGAAATATGGTCTTATTAATAATGAAGGTAAAGTTCTTATATCAGAAGAACAAGATGAAATAGGAATGTCTGTTGATGATTTTGACTCTGAAGATCAAGGAAAATTATTATTTGATAAGTTTATACCTGTTTTAAAAGGAGGAAAATGGGGTATATATGTATTACAAAATGATAAGTCTATAAGAATAGTAGAACCAGTTTTAGAATCACTAGGATATGAAAAATATAGATATGTAGATAGAGATTCATCAGGATATATAATGTTTACAAATGAAGATAAGAAATTTTTAGAAAAGAAAAAAGAAAATCCAGACAAATATGATGGAAAAACATTAACAGAAGAGGAATTAAACGAAATAGGGTTTACAACAGATAAAAGTAAGATAGTAAATGGGGAAAATGTACTTACAATACCAGATGAAGAAGGATACCGGAGGTATAGTTATAAAAGCAAGTACTGGAAAATATGGTATATTATCATCAGAACTTGCAATGCATAATAATGAACCTACATACCAATTTAGATTATCACCACTTGCAGATAGTATATATAAGAGAATAGATAATCGGAAATGTTAAATATTATGTAATAATGAATAATTCAAGACCTGCAGAATTAAAAACACTTATACAAACAACAGTAGGAAGATCAAGTAGTACAAATCCAGGATCTAGTGGTGTATCAAGACCTGCTGGGAATGAAGTTCCAATCGGAAATACAACAAATAATCCAAATGGTACATTTAATAATAATGGTACTAATGGACAAGTAAATTCAAATGTTGGTAATAGTGGAAATATTACTGTAAATCCAGGAAATAATCAACCTTCTACACAAGTTCCAACAAATAACCAAACACAGATACCGACACGGAGGCCAAAATAATAACAATAATGTTGTTAATAATAGATCTAATGTACAAACAAATTCAAGTCGGATCACTTACAAGATAAAAAATTAATTAAAGGGAAGGACAAAATGAAAAAAGGAATATTAAAAACAGTATATAATCTAATATTAATATGTATTATGCTAAGTTTAGTTGTTTTAGGTATAATGGGGATAGTATATAATTTTAACCGGAAATTTTGATAAAGCAATTTCAGGATATAAGTTTTCAGATATATTAGTACCATATAATGAATATGAAATTGCTCCATCATCAAGAGTTTTAGAAACAGAAGCATATATAGATAAAGATGGTAATATTATAAGAAAAGTACCATCAAAAACAGATATAGGTAATATTGATTTACCAAGAAAAGAAGAATTTGACGAAAAGGGTAATAAGAAAAATGATACTGATGTAAAGAAAGATCCTGTCGATAAAGAGCCAGAAGAAAAAGGATATAAGATAGAAAAAAGACAATTTCCAGATAATGACCAAAAGGTAATGAATAGACGTGGAATGGATAAAAGTACAGAGATAATAATAAGACAGCTGAGAAGTGAAGGTTTTGAAAATGCAAGAATTTCTGAAGATAAACAAACAGGAAGACTTGTAATAAAAGTTCCAGAAGAAGTTGAAAGAGGACGGAATATTTTCAAGTACATCAAAGAAAAAAGAAAATTCAACTAAAGAAAAAGAAGCAGTAAAGAGTATATTACAAACAAGAGGAACACTTTCAGTACAAGATCCTGATACTCGGAAAAGAATATATAACAGAAAAGAATATAAGAAGTGTAGATATTTTAAGAACACAAAATGATGGAGCTTTTTTAGAAATAAAACTTGATGAAAATGGTAAAAAAATACTTTCAGAAATATCAAAAAAATATAATATAGAAGAAAGAGAAAAAGAAGGATCTAAAGAAAAAGTTAAGGTTAATCATGATATTTCTATAAAGATTTCTGATATGGAAGTTTTAAAAGCACCATTTGCAGAACCTAATGATACAGGAATATTACAACTTAAAATGCTTAATAGTGATAAGCTAAAAGAAGGAGAAGATGAAGAAAAAATAGAAGATGCTTTAAGAGAAGTAAGAAGACTTAAAACAGCATTAGAGCTTGGAAAATCTCCAATATTATATAGCGTAGTAGGAACAACAGAAACAGTTCCAGCAGATATGAAACAAAATGTTTTAACAATAATGGTGATAATAGTGTTAGTAATAGCAATATTTATGGCATTATCATATATATATTTCGTAGGTATAAAAGGAATATATCAAACACTTGTCCTTATATCATATATTTTAGTTGTAACATTGTTTATAAGATTTACAGATATTGTAATAACAATACCAGCAATTATTGGTTTAATTATATTATATATATTAGAATATTTGGTATTATTAAAAACAGTAAAAGGTATTAGAGATAAAAAAGAATTTAATCCTATGTATGATTTAGTAGAATTAATTTCAAAAACATATATAATTGTTATATTATCAATAGTTTTAAGTTTTTCTACAAATATATTATTATCTTCACTTGGAATGACATTATTTACAGGAATAATATTATTATTTACACATAATTTCTTGTTTAATAAAAAGATAGGGAAAAATTAAGAAGGAAAAGAGGAAATGATGATTAAAGAAATATTAAAACAATTAGGAATATTAATATTAATAATAATAAGTATTATAGTTATAACATATGTTGTAAGTGATAAAGATATATATAGGGATGTATATGTTATGGATATTACATTAAGTAAAGAAGCAGATACATCAAAATTAGAAGAAGAAACAAGAAAAGTACTAGAAGATAATTCTTTAGTTGTAAAGAAAAATGGAGTTTTTAATACATCTGTAAGAATTGTATCAACAAAAGAAATTACTAATGATGGATATAATAAGTTTAAGGAACAAGTTTTAAACTTTGTAGATAGAGATGGGGTAGCAAAAGAGCCTAAATTAATACCAAAAGAAAATGTATTTTTAAATATGGATATATATTTAATGAATCTTTTAGGAGTAATTATAGTAACAATTCTATGTATGTTTATAATGAAATCTTTAACAAAAAAACTAGGATTGAATGAAGAATAAATATAAATAAAAAAAGAATAGGGAATAAATAAAACACAAGATGGAATACAAAATTCAATCTTGTGCTTTTTTTCTATTTTTTTATCATTCTATACCCCTATTAAAAGTATAGAGCCATATTTAATTAGTACAATATATTTTGAAAGATATATCAGGAAAGATATCATCTTTCAGTTCTAAGTTTGTAAGATAATGATTATGAATATTATTATTTTTAACCATATCATATAATGCATTAAACCTACCTGTATGTTCTTTAATACGTTTATGTGCATATTCGACCATTGTTCCATTTGTTATTATAAAAAGCCAGTCACTACTTTGTAAAAGAAGAAGTTCACGTGCCATTTGATTTAATGCACGAATTATAATAGGATCTTTTGAATCTTTATACATATTAGAAATTTCGACCATTTTATCACAAACTTTAAGTAGATGTCTATGTGCATAATCATTAGTATTATTAAGCCATACTTCTGAATATCCGATTTGCTCCCCATGATGATCTACAAGGTGTAGATATTTGCATATTAGGAAAATGATATATATATTCAGAAGGAGTAATACATTTAAAAATAGTTGTATCATAATATATTTTTTTAAAAAGTGAATAAATAAAATGTGGACCTTCATACCACCAATGACCATATAATTCAGAATCATAGGGACATAGGATGATAGGCTTGTTATTCATATGATTTTCAACACTAAGAATTTGTTTTTCTCTAGAATGCATAAAGTGATCTGCTTGCATTTCAGAAATTTGTCTTGCAAGTGATATATTATATATTCTTTTATCAAATGTTTTTCCGAGTTATACTATGATATTTTATACCAGTATGTACTCTTACACCATTTTTAGCTATATATGGTTTAATATATTCATATGGAGCATCATAACCAATATCCTTATAAAAATCTCTAAAATTTGGATCTCCAGGATATCCAGTAATACTACTCCAAACTTGTCTAGAACTTTCTAAGTCTCTACCAAATGCTATAATACCATTTGGTGAAACAATTGGTGCAAATGTTCCGTAAATAGGAGTAGGATCTGCATAAAGTATTCCGGTGTGTTTCAGTTATAATATAGTCTATTCCGTATTTTTTTAAATATTTATCAGATTCTGGTATATATCCACATTCTGGAAGCCATATTCCTTTAGGATTTCTTCCTAAATATTTCTTGTATGTAGATACACCTACAGCTATTTGTGTTTCAACAGCCTTTTCATTTGAATATATTATTGGAAAATATCCGGTGTGTAGCACCACATGTAATTATTTCTAAATATCCTAAATCTTGCAAAAGTTTAAATAATGATATTAGATCTGATTTTGCAAAATTAAGATAGAAATTAAGATCATTAGTATATTTTTCATAATAATGTATACTAAGCTTATTCATTTCTTCAATATCTTTTGTTCTATCTATTTCTAATGTACAAAGCTTAATTTTTTCTTTTAAATATGATATATATCGTTGTTTTAAAAGATTATTATCAAGCATACTTAAAATTGGTGGAGTAAGAGACATTGTTATTCTAAAATCAATATTTTCTTCAATTAATTTAAAAAAAGAAGAAAGAAGAGGAATATATGTTTCAGAAATTGCCTCAAAAAGCCATGATTCTTCTAGATATCCGATCATCTTCAGGATGTGAAATATATGGAAGATGTGTATGTAGAACAAAAGAAACATATCCTTTTTCTGTACCTTTGTTATAATTAGTCATTATATTATAATTATAGTTATTATTTTTTTCATTTTGTTTAATTTTTTCTTTAGCTTTTTCTTTAAGGTTTGTTAATATATTAAAATCAAAATATTTATTCATTTAAAAATCTCCCATAGTACTTGTTATATGTTCATTTTCAAGAAGCTCTTCTCTTATTCCTAATATATTATGATATATATTATTTTTTCCTTTTAATATATCTGACATAGGTATAAGATATACATCATTTGTTCTAACATTTTTAAATAATATTTCTTTTTGATTATTGTTAAGAATATGACCGATTTGGAGATATTATATTATTAGAAGTTGCAAAATGGATTATATGTCCAGAATATAATTTAGGAATATTATTATCACTATTATCATTTTTACATATTAAATTTGTTAAAACTTTTCTTGCATATTTTATAACATATAGGCTTGAATTATCTTCGATGTCTATATACCAAGAATTTGCAAATGGATCTATATCAATTTCAAATATGTTACCAGTTTTAATATTTTTAACTATTAATATTGGTTTTGTTGAGCTAAAAAACTCTTCTCCATAGTTATTAACATATGAATAAATATCATTATCTGAAATATCCCAATATACAAATAATTTTTTAGGAGTCTGAGCCAAAACTTTTATAACAGTTTCATTATATCTTCTCGGTATTTCATAATATTCAGAAGTATATCCGAAAAGTATCTTTTTTAGGAGAAAATAATTCTTTAAAATCTTTTTCTAAGGTATTAAAAAATGATTTAGCTCTTTCTTTAAAACTATTTGTATTATCCAATATATTTCTTATATTATTTTGTATATTTTTATCTTTTATTTTTTTAAATTTCGCCTTATTCTTACAATTATCACCTATAGTTGTTTTAAGTATTTTAAAATTATATGTGTTTTTAAATGTATATAATTCCTTTCTAAAAATAATCCTCTTATATAATTTCCTATTTTTGTCTATAACTTTTACTTTTTTAATATATCTCTTCATTTGTACCTCGCTTAAAATTAAACATATAATAACCTATAATATTAATTGTAATTTACAATACTTTAAAAAACAATATATAATGGAATATCGTTATATATATTTAACATTTGAGACTAATTTTAATAGTATAATAAAAATAAGGTTTAAAAAATGATAAAATTAATGTATTATTTAATTATACAGGAAAATATCAAATAAGGAGGAGTGGATATGGATATTAAGAATAATTATAATGAATGTATAACAAATTTAGCATGTTCAATACAAGAATATTTTGGAATAGAAAATAGGCATAATACATTAAGTTATGTTGATGATATTTTGAGAGAAAAAAATCCAGATAATGTAGTTTTAATACTATTTGATGGAATGGGTTCAAGAATTTTAAATAGGGTATTAGATGGAAATTCTTTTCTTATAAAAAACAGGTATAAAGAGATAACAACAGTATTTCCAGCAACTACTGTTGCTGCTACAACAGCAATAAGGACAGGGTTAAATCCAGTAGAATCTGGAATGCTTGGTTGGAATATGTATTATAGTAAGTTAGATAAAACTATAATTACATTTTTTGAATATGAAAAAGGTGATAAAGAAGAAAAAATATTACAAGATGCGGTTAAATATAGGAAAGAAAATATGAGAGAAAAAACTATTGTAGATCAAATAAATGAGAAAAATATTTTTAAAGCTTATGAACTTATGCCTTTTGGTGAAAATCCATATAATGATATAGAAGATATGTTTTCTAAGATTGAGAATATATGTAAAAAAGAAGGGAAAAAATATATTTATGCATATGATGTAGAACCAGATTCATCAATGCATCAAACAGGATCAGATAGTAATATTGTTAAAGATCTAATAAGAAAAAGAAATGATATGGTAGAAAAATTATATTATAATTTAAAAGGAACAAATACAGTAATTTTTGTTATTGCAGACCATGGACATATGAATGTTGAAAATATATTTTTAAAAGATTATCCAGAAATAAAAGAAATGTTATTAAGAACAACTTCATTAGAACAAAGAGCAGTAAATATGTTTGTAAAAGAAGAATATAAGGAGAAGTTTAAACAAGTATTTAATAATGAATTTGAAGATGATTTTTATCTTTGTAGTAAGGAAGAATTGTTATTAGATAAGCTTTTTGGAGATGGAATAGAAAATCCTATTTTTAGAAATGCGGTTCGGAGATTATATCGCAATTGCTAAAACAAATAAGGCAATATTAGATGATAATGATGATATACTAAAATCACAACATGGTGGATATACTGATGATGAGATATATGTACCACTTATAATACTAAAATAGTATATAGTTTTAAGAAATATATAAAAAATTATAATAATAAAGAGGGGGATATTAGAAAAAGTGTTTTATTTTAAACACTTTAAACCTATTATCCCCTATTATATATTAAATATAATCATATATTAAACCTAATAGTATTTTTAATGTTACTAAAAGATAAAAAAAGATTAAAAAATATGGAAAAAAAGAATGGTATGTAATATACTGTGATGTATGAATATATATGAAGAAACTAAGATGATAATGAAAAAATATGGATTAAACTTTAAGAAGAAGTTTGGACAAAATTTTTTAACATCTGAAGAAATTTTAGATAAAATAATAGAAAAAGCAGAAATATCAAAAGATGATATAGTACTTGAAATAGGACCAGGAATAGGGACACTTACAGCTAAGCTTTTAGAAAAAGAAGCAGAGGTAATATCTGTAGAACTAGATCAAGAATTAATAATCCCTCTTAAAGATAGATTTTTTATGTATGATAATTTCACAATTATATCATCAGATATTTTAAAAATAGATATATATAATGAAATATTTAATATAATGAAAAAGAAGGGTATTGATATAGAAAAGAAAAAGATAAAGGTTGTTGCAAATATACCATATTATATTACAACACCAATCATTTTTAAACTTTTAGAAAATAGGGATATAATATCATATATATATATAATGGTACAAAAAGAAGTAGCAGAAAGGTTATGTGCAAAAATAGGGACAAAAGATGCACGGAAGTATAACATATATGGTAAATTATTATACAGAACATATATGGGATATTGATGTAGATAAGTATAATTTTATTCCAAGTCCAAAGGTAGATTCAAAAGTTATCGGATTAAAATTTAGAAAAGAACCATATCCTAAAATAATTGATGAAAAACTATATTTTGATATTATAAAAACAGCATTTACACACAGAAGAAAAACATTTCTAAATTCAATATCATCACTTAAAAATATTGATAAAGATAAGATAATTAGTATTATGAAAGAATTAGATATTGATTTAAGAATAAGAGCAGAAAAAATAACAGATGATATGTATGCAAAAATTGTAAATATGTATAAAAATTAGGAGAAGTTATGAAAAAAAGAAAAGGTATGACTCTTGTATCACTTATAGCATATGTTGTTGCATTTTCTATAATCGTACGGACTTATAACAGCTATAACATTTACAGCAACAGCAGATAGAAAAAGAATAAACATAGTATCTGAAGAAATGTATACAACAAATATTATAAGAGAATATATGACTAAAATGTTAAGTAAAAAAAATAAGACAGATGCTGTAATTATAAATATGACTAAATATGAATCATGGCAAACAAGGCCAGAAGATACGAGAATTATAGCAATAGTGAAAAAAGATGAAATAAACATTCAAAATAGTTTAGAATATATAATGATAGATCCATATGATATGTTATGGTATGTAAAAAAAGAAACAAATAATACAATTTTAAAAAAAGTACCACTTGGAAAAGATCTAGAAATGATTATAAAAAATGTGCCAAATGGTGTAGATATATCACGGAAATTACAAAAAAATAGATGGTAAAAAAGATGGAGAAATAGAAGTAGATTTAGTATTTAAAGTAGGAAAAAAATTAGAAGAAAAATATTATGTGAAAGGTAATTAAAAAATGTCGATACATATAAATGCAAAAAAGGGTGAAATAGCAAAAATAGTATTAATGCCAGGAGACCCATATAGGGCAAGAAAAATTGCTTTAAAATATTTAGAAGATCCATTATTAGTAACAGATGTTAGAGGAATGCTTCGGATATACTGGAACATATAAGGGAGTAAAAGTTACTGTAATGGGTTCACGGAATGGGAATTCCAAGTATGGGAATTTATTCATATGAACTATATACAGAATATGATGTTGATATAATTATTAGAATTGGATCAATGGGTTCAAATGACAAAAGATTAGAGCTTCGTGATATATTATTAGTAGATACAGCATATACAGAAAGTATGTTTGCACTTAATTTAACAGGAGAAAATAAGGGAGAAGAAAATTTTGTAGCATATCCAAGTAGAAGTGTTACAGGTGAAATATATCAAGTAGGAATAGGAATGAATGAAGAAAAGTTTAAAGTTCGGAAATATTGCTACAAGTGAATGTTTTGACAAATACACCAAAAATCCAAAACTATATTATGAAAGAATGAATCCATCATGGAATATACTTCGGATGTGAAATGGAATGTTTTGCATTGTTTAAAACAGCAGAGTTTTTGAAAAAGAAAGCGGCATGTCTTTTAACAGTTGTTGATGCAAACTATACTAAAAAAGCATTAACATCTAAGGAAAGAGAACAAGATTTAGAAGAAATGATAGAAATAGCATTAGAATCTGTAGTAAGTATTGATAAAATAGCAGATGAACTAGATGAGATTGAAGAAGAGATTTTAAGAAGAACAAAGGAAATGGAAGATAGTTTTAAACCTAAAAAATATAAAAGAATAGTAAATAAGGGAAGAAGTAGAACTATAAGGCAAATAGCAAATCGGAGAAATTGTAGAAGAAAAAGAAGAAAAAACTGTAATTAATAATAAAGAAAATAATCGGAGATATAAATAGTGATATCTGGATTAAAAAAGATAGTAAGCCAGAAATAGATTTTAATAACTTTAGTTTTAATGATTTAAAAAAAGATAGTGAAAAAAATCTTGAAAATGATGACAATATATTTGACTAATGAAATATATAAATATATATATAGAAATGTAAATAAAAATAGAACTTTTAAATTAATAATTGATAATAAATATTATATATAAGGAGAAAATAAAATGTATTATAAAAAGAAAAGCTTTTTTAATAAATATGTTATTATGGGAATAACAGCAGTAGTACTTATAGCAGTTATATCATTAGTTTTAGTACTAATAAATTCTGCAAAAATATCACATGAAAAAGAACAACAAGTAGCTGTAGATGTAAAACCAGAACCAGTTCTTACACTTACATTAAATACAGAAGAACCTAATCAAACAAGTGTAAAAATAACAGCAACAGCAACAGTAGCAGATAAAGAAGGAATAAATACAATAACAGATCCAGAAGGAAAAGAAATATCAGGGGCAACAGTTGAATATACTGCAACTAAAAATGGAGAATATACATTTAGTACATATGCTAAAAATGGTAAATTTGCAGAAAACAAGATAAAAGTAACAAATATAAAAGAAAGAACAGCAGATGAACCATATATCCCAGAAGGATTTAAACATACAGAAGGGACAGTAGTAGAAGGTTTTGTAATACAAGATCAAAATAAGAATGAATTTGTTTGGGTACCAGTACCATCAGGACAACTTATGTCTGATAATATACAAAATGCAAAATATAATGACAGATCAACAGTTGTAAATGAACTTCAAAATAGTGTTGCAAAATACAAAGGGTATTACATTGCAAGATATGAAGGAGCACAAGCTAAAACACAAGATGGTACAGAAGTTGTAATAACAATGAAAGGTTTAATGCCATGGACAAATGTAAATTATGAAACAGCACAAAGAGTTTCAAGTGAAATGTATAAAGAATTAAAATATAAGGATGTAAAAACATCTTTAATGTCAGGATTTGCATGGTATACAGCATTACAATGGATAGATCAAAGAGTTCCATTATTCTCATCTAGTACAGATAGAGGAAATTATTCAGGACAAATTTATCCAACAGGTACATTTAAAAGCGATTCTGTAAATAATATATTTGATTTAGCAGGAAATGTTCGTGAATGGACAACAGAACAATATCTTGAAACAGATTCATCAAGAGAAGAACAAAGAGTTTTAAGAGGTGGAAGTGCATCTGTTCCAAATACACCTATAAAAGGTACAGTACAACCAGTATCATCAAAAGATGTTACATGGGGATTTAGACCTGTATTATACAAGGAGAATTAAAATATGAGTATGCAAGATAAAGAAGAATTACAAAAAAAAGAGGTAATTGAAGAAAAAAGGCAAAGCGGACTTGGAATTTCAAGTATGGTACTTAGTATAATAGCAATTGTTATATCTTTTGCACCGTTTATAAACATTATAATATTACCACTTGCAATAATATCTATAGTATTTGCATTATTAACAATTATAAGAAGAAGTGTAAAAAAATCATTTGCAATAGCAGGACTTATACTTTCTATAATTGCTATAATAGTTGCATTTTCAATGACGCTTTTTGCAATAAGAATGATGGAAAAATCAGGAAGAGAACTAGAAAGAATTGCAAAAGAATCAGAACAAAGAACAAAATATGATGTAACAGATATAGAATTAAAAGTAGATGATAAATCTACAAAAGTAACAGGTAAGATTAAAAATAAGTCTGGAGAAAAGAAAGAATATTTAACAATGACAGTACCTATAATAGACAAAGAAACAGGCAAAAAAATAATAGATCTTTACCGGAGTAAGTAGAAACTTAGATAATAATGGTATATGGGAATTTGAGGTTGTTTCAAACCAAAAAATAGAAAATGGTAAAGTAGATGAAAAGGGTATAAGAATATTTGCTATGTAGCATATAGAAAAAATCACTGGATTATAGATAGATTCAGTGATTTTTAATTACACAATTATATATAGAAAGATAAGTTAACATAACTTGAAGATGATTTAATTATATGTTATAATGTATATAGATTTATTATATAAGAATTAATAAATTAAATAATTTATTAAAGGAAGTGATAGATATGATTAAAGAGATCATAATCATGGTAAAAAAAATCGTGAATTTATTTTTCACGAAGATTAGTCCTTTTTCATTCGAAGGACTATCTCTTATTTTATTGTTTTTGGTATTATCTAGCATACCTGAAATACAGTATAAAAAGATAATGTCAACAGAAAAAGATAAAGAAAAAGAGAAAATACAATTATTGAACGCAATAATTAGAATGGTAAGTCTATTCTGGTCAATAGTGTGTATTGTATATTTTTATAAAGGAAATATTACTGTCAAAATAGCATCTTTGGCAGGAATGTATATTTCTCAAGATGCATTCGGAATAGATGATATAAAAACAAAAAAATTTCGAGCAATGCATAGACTCTTAGTGATTATTCTAGTGATAGGAATAATTGCAAAGGGCTTAGGAATTAGTTTAAAAAGAATTTAATTATAAATTAAAGGCTATAGATTATAGTCTTTAGTTTTTTTATGTTAAAAATAATTCAATTAATTATAGGGAGGAATTATATTTTAAATTTACTTTTTAAAATTAAATTTCAAAAAGTGTTTAAAAATATTTTAAAATAGATTATAATATTATAGGTTAAAAGGGCAGGTCTTGTTCTTTTTTAGTCTAAGTATAAAATATGTATTATTATTGTGGAAAAGTAATAGTATATATTATATAATAGAATATGTAAATATTCTGAATTTAGAAAGAAGAATATAAAGATAGAAGTAGAATTTTAGATTTAAGGGAAAAATTAAAGAAATGGCAAGAGAAAAAATATTTAAAGATATACTACGGTGATGTTGAAATTTCTAATATAAGAGGGAATTTAGACATTAAAGTTACAGGTATAACATCAGATTCGAGAAATGTTTATGAAAATATGATATTTGTAGCTATAAAAGGGTATAAAGATAATGGAATGAAATATGTTAAAAATGCTATAGAAAATGGGGCAGTAGCAATAGTAATAGATGATGATGAAGATATAGATAGTATAGAAGAAGATATAGCTATAATAACAGTTAAAAATTCAAGAAGAGAATTAAGTAGAATTTCTAGAAATTTTTACGATAATCCTAGTGAAAAATTAACAGTTATAGGTATAACAGGTACAAAAGGTAAATCAACAACAACATTTATGATAAAAAGTATTTTACAAGCATCAGGTAAAAAAGTGGGACTTCTTCGGAAGTATTGGTGGATATATTGGAGAAGAAAAAAAACTTAACAATACAAGAACAACACCAGAAAGCTACGAAATACAAAAGTTTATGGCAGATTTAGTAGAAGAAGGATGTACACATATTGTACTTGAAGTATCATCACAAGCAATGATAACAAATAGGGTTGATGATATTAAATTTGATATTGCAGGGTTCACAAATTTTAGTGAGGATCATATATCAAAATATGAGCATCATAGCTTAGAAGAATATTTTGAAGCAAAAATAGAGCTTTTAAAAAGAGCACCAAAAGTTGTTATAAACTGGGATGATGAAAAAGTTAAAGAATGTTATAACTTACTTAATGGTAAAGAAATACATGATACAGGAATTATAAGAGAATCAGAAAATATAAATGAAACACATTTACCATATGTTTATGTAAGAGAAGAAGAAATAATTCTTACAGAGAAAAAAACAAGATATATGGCAAATATAGATAAGCAAAAGCAAGAAATAACATTAAAACTTCCAGGTAAGTTTAATATATATAATTCATTAATGGCAATTGCAGTAACAAATATTTTAGGAATTGATAAAGAATATATTGTAAAAGGTCTTTCAGATACAAAAGTACTTCGGAAGATTAGAACCGGTACCAAATAAGCTTGATTTAAATATCCTTTTAGATTATGCACATACACCATCATCACTTAAAAATGTTTTAGAAACAGTAACAGCATATGCAAAAGGTAGAGTTATATGTGCTTGGGGAGTAGGTGGAGATAGAGATACAGCAAAAAGACCAATAATGGGAGAAATTTCAGGTAAATTTGCAGATTATACAATACTTATGTCAGACCAAGTAAGAGGAGAAGATCCAGAAAAAATATTAAGAGAAATTGAAGCAGGACTTAAAAATATAACTAAAAACTATGAAATAGTAATAGATAGAAAAGAAGGAATAGAAAAAGCTATAAGGATGGCTAAAAAAGAAGATACAATATTAATACCTGGATTTCGGACATGATATGTACCAAGAAATAAAAGGAGTGAAATATTACTTTAATGAAAGAGAAGTAATAGCAGATGTTGTAGAAAAAATATTAAAAGAACAAGAAACAAAAACTATAGTGTAAAAAGCTATAGTTTTTTATTTACTTTAAAATCAAAGGTGATATAATTAGAATTAGATTGGATAAAAAATTAATACAGATAAATCAAATAATATATCTGGCAGAAAATTGGAGGCAAAATCATGAAGAAATATAAAAAAAGTTTGAAAATTGAACTGATTACAGATCAACGGACTGTAACAGGTTCAGGTAATCTGTTAAAAATAAGAAATTCTGGAGAAGAAGAATGCTTAATATTAGTTGATTATGGAATAAACTCTTCTCAGAGTTTATTTGATGAAATAAACTCAAAAGTAAATTTTGATGTAACAAAATTAAAAGCAGTATTTTTGACACATGTTCACGTAGACCATCTTGGAAAAATCCCCATTTTGTACAAAAATGGGTATAGAGGGAAAATGTATTTGACTAAAGAATCAAATATATTTATAGAAGATATCTTGAGAGATAATTTAAAGATAATGCTTGAAGAAGCAAAAAAGAAAGGAATATCTCCAAAATATACAGAAGAAGATATAGAAAAAGTATTGAAAAATACTGAAGCGATTGAATACAAGAAAAAAAATATTCTGAAAATAAGTGAAGACTTAGTTATAGAATATATATTCAATCGTAATAATCATATATTGGGAAGTAGTTCAATATATGTAAGAATTAAAAAAGGGATAGAAAATCTATCTTTTCTGTTTAGTGGAGATTGGAATAATAAGTGTAATATTCTAAAGAAAAAAAATCATTTAATGAAAGAGGTTCTAAGATCAAAGAATATAAATTTAATATTAGAATCTACATATGGTTCTAATATAAATAAGATTGAAAAACCAAATTTTGAAACTATTTTATTGGATGAAATGAAAAAAGGGAAAAAAATTTTTGTAGCGGTAAATTCGTTGCACAAAAGTTCGGAAGTTCTTTCAAGAATTAAAGATCTTCAAGAACAAAATGAAAATTTGTTCAAAGATTATTCAATTTATTTGGATGGTAAGCTTACAAATAAATTAAATAATTTATATATGGGGATTCTGAAGAAAAATTTTATGCCTTTAGGTATAAAATCAATTTTAGAGAAAAGTGAAAGATGTGAAGCCATAGAAGTAACCAAAACTATAATCATTTCATCTTCAGGGATGATGACAAATGGTCCGATAAAAAAATATTTGTCGGAATTTATAGAAGACGAAAACTCAACATTTATAATATGTTCCTACTGTGCAGAAGGAACAGTAGGGAGATATTTGTTAGAAAATTTTAAGAAAAGAGAAACAAAGGTAGAATTGTTTGGCAAAAAAATTAAGTTAAAAGCAAGCATTTTACAAGCAAAAAATATCTCTTCCCATGGAACTGGCGGAGAGATGATAGAAGAAATAATAAAAAAAATTCCTAAAGAAAACATCTCTTCTATCCTATTGAATCATGGGGAAGATGAGATAAGAGAAAAGTTTAAAAAAATGATAATCTTTAAAACGGGATTATCACAAGAGAGAATATTCCTTTATGATAGTAGGAAAAAGTTCGTTTTTAATAAAAATGGACTGAAAAAAGTGATTGAATTAAGTAATTATAATGGGGTAAAAAAAGAAATGAAAGATAAAAAAGAAAAATGTGAAACACACAGAAGGGTTTCACATAGAATAAAATGATTTTTAATTTTAAAAGAGATATCAAAATAGGTATCTCTTTTTTGAGGATTATAATTATTTATAAAAATTATGTAAATACTTGAAATACAAAGCTTTACATAACATTAATGATTGATAGTTATATTAAAATTGTGTAACATTAATGCTTTAAAAGTTTTACAAATATATTGAAATTTGTAAAAAACATTAAAATGTGCTATACTAGAATAGTAAATTATATATAAAATAAGTAATTTTAAGAAAGAAAAAGGAAAGTGGTTATGAATAATAAGAGAAATATAGTTAAATATATAAAAATATTTAGTGTAATGTTATTTGTATTAGTAGTAGCAATGGTTATAAATACAATATCTATAGCAACAACAAATCCTACAGCACCAGCAGTAGAAACTACAGTACAATTATCAAGAGTAGCATATAAGGGAGGAGAAGAAGCAACAGGATTTTTTGATAGAGGTAATGCAGATAGAAAATCAACTCAACAAAGATATGATACAAGAGGAAAGCATGCATATAGAACAGGGGATAATCTAACAATAAGAAGAATTTCTAAAGGTGGAAGTGGACAAGATATACTTTACTGTTTAGATGAAAGTTTAGAATTCCCAAATGACTCAGGTATAAATTATAGGGTTGCAGGTGAACTTAAAGATATCAATCAAATACCTACAAGAAATGGGCAAAGACAAATAAGTCAAGAACAAAAAAATATGATGTATTGGTATGCAGAAAACCTATTATATGATAGAGATGATAAAGATCAAGCATACAAAACAGCTATGAAAGATAAAATAGCTAAAGAAACATATTTAAATATAAATCCAGGGACAACAGATCCAACACATATTGAAAGTGGACTAAGAAGATATTTTATAAATGTAACAGATGATGATTTTAGTTTAATAAACCAATGGGTTATCTGGTATATAATGACAGGTAATGATAAGTTTAATTTGGAAACAACATACGATATCTTCCAATCAGGTGGACAAGCATCAGATAGACAACCAGATGCAAAACAAGCAAGAAAAGAAATATATCAATATTTAAAGAAAAAAATTAATGAACATAGAAATGATGCAGTACAAGAAAGACCAGAAATTAATGAAAAGTTTGTAACAACAACAGGTGAAGGTACACTTAAAAAACTTTCAACAGGATATTCTATAGAATATTTAAAATTTGATATACCAGAATCTATAAAAGATAAGATTGGTGAAATTAAAATATATAGAACAAAAACAGGTGGAGTAGATAAACAAAGAATTTCATTAAGTGAATTAAAAGCAACATCAAAAGAAGGAAATAATATTCGTTTTACAAAATTAAATGATTTAATAGGTAAAGGAGAATTTAAACTTAAGATAGAAGAAGATTTTCCAGCAGGATATAATGAAATAATGTTTGAAGTTGAAGATACAATAGTATCTAATAATTTAACAGTATATCTTCCAACAGATGGAGCTTACCAACCTGTTGTAGATATTGAAAGACAAATTAAAAGATATGTAAGAAATAATAGAATACCAGTAGGTGAAAAACCACAAGAAGAAAAGAAATATGACTTAGCATTAAGAAAATTCATAGAGTCAGTAGATGGACAAGCACCAACTGTTAGCAGAATACCAAGAATAGACAATACAAAACTTGCAAACTTTAAATATTCAAGTACAGCAACAGGTACAGAAACAACAAGAACATATTTACATCCAAAAAATCCATTAGATGTTCAAATAGGAAGTACAATATTATATGGTATAAGTGTATATAATGAATATGAAACAGATGGTAAAGTGCAAAAAGTAGTTGATGTATTACCACCACACTTAGAATTAAAAGAAAATAGTAGTATAAATACACAATATGGATGGAGAAAATCAACAACAAATCCAAGAGCAATAGAAACAGATATTGCTAAAGATAAGATATTAAAAGGTGTTAAAGCAACAAATACAGAAAGTGGATTAAAATTAGAATTTGATAAATATACTTTCCAAGTAGAATTAGTTGTAACAGATGAAGCAACAAATGATGAAATATTAACAAATATTGCATATATAAATAATCAAGAACCATTACCAGACAGAGATTCAACACCTGGAAATACAAGTATACCAGGAACAATGGATAGTTATAAAGGTAATAATTCAAATAAGGCTGATTTATCTGATGCAAATTATTTCTACAAGGGACAAGAAGATGATGATGACTTTGAAAAAGTAAGAGTAAAAGTTAAACCAAAACCAGTACAAAAAGAATTTGACTTAGCATTAAGAAAATTCATAACAGATATATCAGGACAAGCACCAAATCCTTCAAGAGAGCCAGTAGTTGATGTAACACCACTTAAGAATGGTACAAAAACAACAGCAGATTACAAACATCCAAAAAATGAACTATTAGTACAAAAAGGTGATGTTGTAACATATAAGCTTAGAATATATAACGAAGCAGATATACATGGTATAGTAAGTAGAATAGATGATTATTTACCAGCAGGAATGGGATTCTTACCAGAACATAAAGTAAATAAACAATATGGATGGAAAGTAAGTTCTCAAACTGTAGGAGATACAAAAAAAGCATCACAAATATCAGGACTTACAGTAAATGCAGATAAAGATAAATTTGAAGGTATAAATAATGTTGATGATACAACAATAGTAATGACAAATGGATCACAAGTAAGACTTGAAACAGATGCATTAAAAGCAAATTTAACAGATCAAGAAATGAAAGATTTAATTGAAAATGGTACTGTTAAACAATCAGAAGAAAGTAAGATATGGAAACCATTTGATAAAAATACTAATTCACTTGACTATAAAGATGTAGAAATAGCATTAATAGTTCTTGCAGATACAAAACAACAAAATAATCTTAAAAATATAGCTGAAATAGGTGTAGATTATCCAGCAAGTATAACAATAAAAGATAGAGATTCAGTACCAGGAAATGTAAGAGTACAAGGATATGGAGAACAAAGTCAAGAAGATGATGATGACTTTGAACCATTATATACAAGAAAAGTGCAATTTGACTTAGCATTAAGAAAGTTTATAACAGAAATATCAGGTAAAAATCCAGATCCTTCAAGAGAACCAAAAGTAGATATATCACCACTTAGAAATGGTCAAACAACAGCAACATATACACATCCAAAAAATCCATTAATAGTACAAAAAGGTGATATAGTTAAATATAAGATTAGAGTATATAACGAAGCAGAAATACCAGGAATTATAAGCAATATAGCAGATTATTTACCAACAGGAATGGGATATTTACCAGAACACAAATTAAATAAAGAAAATGGATGGACTGTTTCTACAGACTCTTCAAATAAAGTAAATGAAGTAAATGCTTCGGGTATAACAGGATTTAATATTAAAGCAAACTTATCAGAATTTGATGGAGTAACAGATGCAAGTAATATTAAGATTATAAGAGCAGGAGAAGGAAATACAAAAGGTACACTTTTAACAACAGATAAGTATAAAGTTGAAATGGAAAAATCTGAAATATTAAAAATGGTAACAACAGGGGTAATACCAGATGCATATAAGGATAAGATTTTAAAACCATTTACATCAACATCTACAGAACTTGACTATAAGGAAGTAGAAATAGCAGCAGTAGTACTTGCAGATGTTAAAGATGGAAATAATCTTAAAAATATATCTGAAATAGAAAAAGATTTTCCAGGTGAAAATGGATCTATAGTAAAAGATAGAGATTCAGTACCAGGAAATGTAAGAATACCAGGATATGGAGAACAAAGCCAAGAAGATGATGACGACTTTGAACCATTAGATACAGAAAAGAAAGAATTTGACCTTGCATTAAGAAAATTCATAACAAAAATAACATCAGAAGATGGAAAAGACTCAAAAGATTATGATAGAGCACCAAAAGTGGATACAACACCACTTAAGAATGGTCAAACAACAGCAATATATACACATCCAAAAGATCCATTATTAGTATTACCAAAAAATATTGTTGATTATACATTAAGAATATTTAATGAAGGTGATGTAGACCGGATATGCTAAAGAAGTAAAAGATAATATTCCAGCAGGATTAGAATTTTTACCAAATAATGAAACAAACAAAGCATATGGATGGAGAATGCTTGATGAAAATGGAAAAGAAACTGGAGATCCTTCAAAAGCTAAAGAAATAGTAACAGATTACTTATCAAAGGCTAAAGAAAAAACAGCAGGTTCAAACCTTATAAAAGCATTTGACAAAACAACAGGTAAATTAGATTATAGGGATCTAAAAATAGTATTTAAAGTTTCACAAGACTTTAAACCAAGTGATGGAATTATAAAAAATATAGCTGAAATAAAAGAACATGAAGATGAAAATGGAAATGCAATAAAAGATAGAGATTCAACTCCAAATAATAATAAAGAAGGAGAAGATGATATTGACTTTGAACCACTTAAAACAGTAGAATTTGACTTAGCACTTAAGAAGATTGTGGCAAAAGTATTTGTAATGTTTGATGGAAAAACAGTAACTATTGATACAAAACATAAATATGAAGATAATCCAGAAGCAGTAGCAAAAGTTGAATTAGATAGTAAGAAATGGGATAAAACAGAAGTTAGATATGAATTTGGTATAAGAGTAACAAATGAAGGACAAATACCAGGATATGCTAAAGAAGTTTCAGACTATATACCAGATGGATTAGAATTCCACCAAGAAGATAATCCATTATGGAAATTAAAAGATGAAAAAACAGCAGTAACAGAACAGTTAGCAGATAGATTATTACAACCAGGAGAGTCTGCAGAAATTAAGATAATCTTAAGATGGAAAAAAGCAGCAAATAATATGGGAGTAAAAACTAACTGGGCAGAAATTTCAAAAGATCAAAACGAATATGGGGTAAGAGATAAAGACTCAGTACCAGGAAATAAAAAACCAAAAGAAGATGATATAGATGATGCACCAGTTGCACTTACAATAGCAACAGGTAAAGAAGCAACATTCTTTGCAGTAACATTACTATCATTAAGTATAATGGGTACAGGATTGTTTATTATAAAAAGAATTGGTCTTAGATAATAAGAAATTTTAATAATTAAAATATAATTTAAATAGAGTAACTTGTAGTTTAAAGTTGCTCTATTTTTCAATTTAAAAAATATTAAATAATAGTTTATAATATTAAATATATTATAATTTAAAAGAAAGGTGGAAAAGATAAATATGATAAGAAGATACAATAAAAATGAAATAAATGAACTTGCTGAGATTCTAAAAAATGATGGAGTAATTAGTGTACCTACTGATACTGTGTATGGATTATGTTGTAAAATTAATTCTAAAAAAGCATATGAGAAATTATTGAATATAAAAGAAAGACCGATAAATAAGGCATTCCCCATAATGTGTCTAAATGAAGAACAGATAAGAGAAATAGGAATTGTAGATAAAAAGATAGAAAGAATAATTTCTGCATTTATGCCAGGACCAATAACCCTAATATTAAATAAGAGGAAGGGTATAGATGATTATATAACTAATGGTAAAAATACAATAGCAGTTAGAATGGCAACATCAGAGGTTTTAGAAGAATTAATTAAAAAGGTTGGAAGTCCATTATTTATGACTAGTGCAAATAGGAGTGGAGAGCCTGAGTGTAAGAAAATAGAAGAAATAGAAAAGATATCTCCATTGTTAGATGGGATATTATGTGGAGAATGTAATTTTGGGATGGCAAGTACAATAGTTGATTGTAGTTCTGAAAAAATAGAGATTATAAGGAAAGGACCAATTTTAGAGGAACAAATTAAAGAAGTATTAAATGATTAAATAAATTTATAATCTTAAAAGACCAAAGAGTTGGATTTATTTGATAAATACTTTAAAATTAAACTTTTTTTATCATTTTAATACATAGAATTATGTAACTTGAAAAAAATATGAAATAATTATAAAATAAGCATAGAATAGATTGCAATTAATTATATATGTAAGAAAAAATCGGAAAAAATTATGTATACATATATTATAATAGAAAGAAGGTAACAATGGAATTCCTAGAATGGTTCAAGGATAGTACAAAATTTAAAAGATGGATGGTTTTAATAGTAATAGGACTTAGTATTATGTGTTATACAGCAGCTAAAATAATAAGTTTAAATGTTATAGAACCAATGACAGTTATAATATCTGTAATAGAATTTGTAGTAGGACTTGGTATTGTAATTTGGGGGATACTTGGTATTCAAAAAAGAACATTAGAAATATTTATAGAAGCAAATCGGAGTTAGTAGTCAAAAATTAAAAGAAAAAAATATTAAATTAAATTCATTAATATTTGATAAAACTATATATGAAAATGGACCTAAAATTGTTGTTATAGGTGCAGGTAGTCGGTGTTGATACTTTAGTTAAAGGACTTAAAACATATACAAGTAATATAACAGTTGTAGCTACACTTTCAGACTCTAGAAAAGTAGATGTTGATTTAACTAATAATCAAAGAAAATTACAAATATTACCATATAGTAATATAAAATCAAGTATTGCATCACTTTCTAATGATGAGGAAATAATGACAAAGGTAATGGAACATACATTTACATCAGAAGTTTTAGAAGGACTTAATTTTGGTGATATTTATTTGCTTGCAATGCAAGAAATATTTGGGAATGTTTCAACATCTATAAAAAAATCTACAGAAGTATTAAATATTTCGGGAGAAGTTGTTCCAGTATCTTTAGATACAATAAGTATATGTGCAGAACTTACAGATGGTACTATTGTTAAAACAAAAGAAGAAATTCCAAAGGTTGTTAGAGAAAAAAGAGAACCTATACAAAGAGTATATATAGAACCTAGTAATGCACGTCCAACACCACGTGTATTAGAAGCAATTGAAGAAGCAGATGTTATTGTTATAGCTCCAGGAAATCTTTATACAGAAATAATACCAAATATGATTGTTAAAAATATTGCACATAAGATTAAAATATCTAATGCTAAAAAAATATATGTTGCAAATATAATGACAGATGCAGGACAAACAGATGAATATAATTTATCAGATCATATTAAAGCTATGACAGAACATTTAGGAGAAAATATATTTGATTATTGTTTAGCAGATAATCGGAAACATTGTACCAGAATATATTAGAATGTATCATAAACAAGGAACAGATCTTGTAAATGTAGATAAAGAACTTGTTAGAAAACAAGGAACAAGGGTTATACAAAGAGATTTTTCTAAGATAGTAGATGGGAAAATAAGACATGATTCTGATGCAATATCACTTGCAATAATGCAAATTGTTTTATCAGATATTCGTTATTCTTTAAAAGATAAAAAAGTTATGACACTTGCACTTGAAGCAGTTTTAAGGAAACATAAGAAAACACAAAATATTAAAGATAAAAAACTTAAAAAAGCTGAAAAAAATGCAAGAAAGAAAAATGAAAAAATTGTTAAAAAACTTAGAAAAGAAGGAAAGACAGAAAAAGAAATAGAAGATATTGTATTTAAGGAAATTACAACAAAAGAAGAACTTTTAAGCAATATTGAAAAAAAGGAAAAGGAGAAAAAGAAAGGAAAAGGAGATTCTTATACTAGTAAGTTTATAGAAAAATACAATGATAGAATAAGTGCTATTAAAAATTTAGATCCAAAAGAAAGTGAAGAAGAAAAGAAATTATTTGAGAATTTCTTTAAGAAAACAAGGAAAATAGATAATACTGGAAAAATTAAAGCACAAGAACAGATAAAAACTAGAAATAGTAATAGGGGAAATATTAAAAATAGTAGTAGTTTAAACGATGGAAAAAGAGAAAATGAAGAAGAAACTAAGTTTAATACAATAAGTATACATGCATTATTAGATAGAAAAACAAAAATGGAAACAGAGCCTGTAAAAACAATTTCATCTAAAGAAGAACAAGAGTCTATTTTGAAAAATAAAGAGAAAGAAGAAATACAGAAAGAAGTTGAAAGATTAGAAAATAAGATTGTAGAAAAAGATGCAAATATATTAAGAAATTTAAATAATATAGTACAAAATAATAGTAATAATATATATGAAAAAGATACATTAAAAAAAGAATCTCTAAAAGATAGTAAAAAAGAAGGGGTAAAGACATCTTTTAATTTTAAAGAAATGATAGAAGAAAAAGATGTTAATATAGACGATTATTTTAAAAAAAATAATGATGTTGATACAGAATTAGAGAAAAAACGTAGTTTAGAAAAATTAAGGCAAGAATTTAATAATGAAAGTAAAGCAGAAGAAATAGAAAATGCACCAAGTTTAAAAGATTTAGTAAAAAATATTACTTCAGGTATAGATTCAGATAAATCTTCTACAATTTTTAAAGATAAATTATATAATGATGATACAAAAATAGAAGAGAGAAATTTTGATATAAGTGTTGGTAATGTAGAAGGTAATACAAGAAGACAAGAATCAGTATTAAGTAGAGATACTAAAGTAAGTCAAAGAACAATGGAATTTAATATAAGTGAGTTAGAAAATAAAATTGTTGAAAGTGTTGAAGATATATATAAGGATACTGATGATAGTACTATTGGTTTTAAAGAAAAGTTTGAAATTGAAGAGGTAGAAGTAGAACAACCAAAAGTTAAGAAAAAAACAAGGAGACAAAAACAAAAGCAAAAAGAAAAAGAAAAAGCAGAAAAACTTATGAGTGAAGTATCAAAACTTGAAAGTTTAAGAGAAAACAAAAGAAGAGGAAAGTAATTTTATACAAAAAGGAACAAAAGATGAAAATATATAAGTTAAATTTAAGTTTAAAAGAATGTTTAGATAAAGAATGGATTGTAACAAATGGTATAGGAGGATATTCTTCCTCTACTATTTGTTTTGCAAATACAAGAAGATATCATGGATTATTAGTTGCACCAACAAAAAGAAATGGAATAAGAAGAGTGTTTTTATCAAAAATTGATGAAGCATTAATAATAGGTGAAGATAAAGAAGAACATATATTATATACAAATATATCAAATGAATATATATCAAATGGATATAGGGATATAGAAAGAGTAGAAAAAGATATATTTCCAAAGGTATGTTATAAGATAGATAATAAGAATAAAGATAATAATAATAATAATCAAAGTAAAAGTTTTTTTAATAAAGAAGGATTTGAAGATACAGTATATTTAGAAAAGGAAGTATTTATGGAAAGTCGGAAAAAATACTGTATGTATAATATATACTGTTACAACATCAAATGAAAAAGCAAAATTAAAACTTACACCTATAGTAAATAATAGGAATTTTCATCGGGCTTAATAATTCAGGAGAAAATACATATATATTTAATAATTTTAATCAAACAGAAATTGCTAAAAATACTCTCTTAAATAGGTTTGGTAAAAAGATAAGATATACATATTTAGGTAATGATACAGATAAAAAAGATATGTATATTTTTGTATCTGATGCAAAATATACTGAGTTTTCAAATAATCAGTTTAAAAATATGGAATATATAAGAGAAAAAGAAAGAGGGTTTGATTATATAGAAAATATATATGTACCAGGGACATTTGAGGTAGAAATACCAGAAAATGTTACAAAGAAAATATATGTATATGCAACATTAGATTTAGAAGATAAAGATGTAAAGAATATATATGAAAAAGAAAAACAGAGAATAAGAAATTTAGAAAAAGAAAATGAATTTGAATATATGTTTGAAAAAGAAGAATATTTAAAAGGTAAAGACAGTGTTATAAGACTTGAAACATTTAAAAAAAATATGACAATATCTTCAGACCAGTTTATAATAACAGATGGAAAATTCAAAAATATAATCGCAGGATATCCATGGTTTTTAGATTGGATGAGAGATACTATGATTTCTTTTGAAGGATTACTTTTAAAAACTAAGAGATATGATGATGCATTATCTGTTATAATGTCAGTTATAGAAAAGACAGAAATGTCAAAAAGATATATAAAAGAAATGGGAATAGTAGATGATATTACAATGATACCAAATACATTTGATGAATACACATTAAAGCCATTGTTTAATTCTGTAGATAGTAGCTTATTGTTTTTTGAAGTAGTATATAAGTATATTATGTATAGATTAAAAGAACAAAAAGTTAAACAGTTAGAACGGAAATATAATTAAAGAATATTTTAAAAATAAAAATATTTCTAAAGGTGAAAAACAATATTTTAAAATTACAGTATATAGTTTTTTGAAAAATATATATGAAAGCTATAAAAAAGGGATAGATATTGAAAATAGTAATATATATTTAGATGAGGATTTACTTATTTGTGCCGGAAATGCTGATATTCAACTTACTTGGATGGATGCAAAAGTAGAAGGTATTCCTGTAACACCAAGAAATGGAAAAGCAGTTGAAATAAATGCAATGTGGTATAATAGTATAAAAATATTATCAGAATTTGCAGAAGTATTTCGGAGATATTGATTATTCATCTAAATTAAATTATATGTGTAATGAAATAAGAGTAAATTTTAAAAAAGTTTTTGATAATGGAGAAGAAGGACTTAAAGATACAGAAAATTCAAAAGCTATAAGGCCAAATCAATTATTTGCAATATCCCTTACATATCCTGTGATAAATGATAGTAAAATGGTTTTAAATATATTAAATATAGTAGAATCAAAACTTGTTAATAGATATGGTATTAAAACACTTGCAAAAGGAGAAAAAGGTTATACTGAGAAATATTTTGGTAATGAAAAAAGAAGAGATGGATCATATCATCAAGGAATATCATGGCCATGGCTTTTGGGATTATACTATAATGGACTTAAATTTGCAGAAAAGTTACGGGTTTAAAGAGGCAAAAGATAAGAAAGAAAGTTTAATAAAAAAGACATATGATACATATGAAAAATCTTTAATGCAAAAACCTTGTGTTGGAGGTATATCTGAAATTAATAATTCAGTATTTCCATATGATGCAAATCGGTGCAATACAACAAGCATGGAGTAATGCAGAAATTATAAGAATAATATTTAAATAAATAAAAATGATTTTTAAGGAGAATATTTTTGAGAATTTTAGGAATAGATCCAGGATATGGAATAGTTCGGGGTAAGTATATTAGACTATGTGGGAAATAAGTTTAAATTAATATATGCAGATGCAATAAAAACAAAACCACATTCAGAATTTAATGAAAGACTTGTTACAATATATAATGAAATAAATGAAATAATTGATAAATATAATCCAGAAGTATTATCAATAGAAGACCTATTTTTTAATACAAATACTAAAACAGCAATAAAAGTTGCAGAGGCGAGGGGAGTATTAATACTTTCTGCTAAGATAAGAAAAATGGAAGTATATGAGTATACTCCTCTTCAAATAAAACAAGGGGTTGCAGGATATGGTAAAGCAACTAAAACACAAGTAAAAAATATGCTTAAAGTAATACTAAATATGGAAAAGTTACCATCGCTTGATGATATAACAGATAGTATTGCAATTGCTGTATGTCATGCACATTCAAATAATTCTAAAAAACTTATAGAAAAATACTTATAATTAATAGGGGAAGAAAAGTGGTAGGAAATATATATTTAATATATGGTGATGATGAATATATAACAAAAAGAAAAATAACAGAAATACAACAAAAATGTAATGTTACAGAAAGTATAAATAAGATTGATTTAAATGGAGAAGAATGGGAAGAAATATATGATGAATTAACACTCCCATCATTTTTAAGCACAAATAAGATAATAACAATATATAATGCAGAAACAAATATATTTAATGACAAATATGATAAAGAAGATATAAATCTTCCATCACCATATAGTTTTTTTGAAAAAGTTTTAACACAAGATGACTATAAAAATGAAATATTAGAAGATCTTGCTATTTTGATTGTATTTGATATAAAAAAGATTTCAAAAAATAATAAGCTTTATCCATTTATGAAAAAAAAGAATAATATAGTAAAAATTTATGAATGTAATAAACTTGCAAAACTTGAAAATGAAAAATACTTATTTGATATGGCAAAATCAATGAATTTAAATATAGAGATGAAAGAAATAAAATTTTTATTAGATATTGTAGAGAAAAACACATATATTCAAGTAAATGAACTTATGAAGTTAGTTTTTCTAAATAAGGCAATATTTCGGAGAAAAAATTACAAAAGAGGACATACAAGAAGTATGTATAAAAAATGAAGAAGCAGTTGTATATATGATAACAGACTATATTTTAGAAAAAAAATATATGGAAGCACAAAATCTTGCAAATATATTTATAGATAAAAAGGCAGAATTAATGCTTCTTCGGATATTTATATAAGTTTTTTAGAAATATATATATTGTATCTATATGTTTAAAAGATGATATGGAAAATAGTATAAGTTTAGTGTTAAAATTAAAGCAAAATCAAACATTTTTAAAATCAAAATATATTAGGATTGCAAGAAAAATTGGAATAAATAAACTTAAATATATATTAAAAGAATTAAATGAAATAGATGAGATGTATAAGCAAGGAGATGAAAATGCAAATTATAGGCTTAAAAATCTTATAATGCTTATATAGTAAGATAGGAAAATAGATATGGTATACAATGAGATAAAAATATTACTAGAAAAAATTGGAATAGATCTAGATAAAGTAAGAATAAAGAAAGATATAGATAAAAATATAATTGACTTTAATGATATAAATATAAATGATGAAATGAAAAATAATGTTTCTAGTAATATAATGAATAAAGAAAATATTGAATATGAAAAAGATGAAGAAACTTTAGAAAATATATATTTTAAATTAAAAGAAATTTATGGGGATAAGAAGTATATTATAAGACAAGAAAGCATTATAGAAAATAATATAAAAAGAGTATATAAATATATACCAATATCTAAAATAGATATAATGGTAACAAACCATAGTAGAAATGATAGGATAAATGATAAACTTTTAGATTCAATGCCTTTAATAGAATATATATATTCAAAAGAGTTTAAAGATTTTGATAGAGTAAGATTAGAATATATATTAAAAGATTATAATAAAGAAAAATATCAAGAAATAGAAGACTTGCAAAAAGAATTTTTACAAAAAGAGCCATTTAAAATTACATATGAAGAAGATGTATTTTATGAAATATATTATTTGAAAAATGAAAATAGGTATATATTATTAATATGTACAGAAGATATTGTATTTAAAGAAATACAATACTTGTTACAAAAAAAAGCAGAATATTATATAACAAAAAATGAAGATTATATTTATACAGGAATTTCTAATTTAGAATATTCAGAAAATTTTTTGAACAAAGAAGAAATGCAAGAAATTGAAGATACATTATGGTATTTTACAAAATCTTGGCCAATAATTTATGAATTATATAATAATTTAAATGAATATAGTTTAGAAATTGTAGGGAATTTTGAAATATATAATGGATTAACATCAATATATAGAGTTAGCTTTAAGAATAAGAATAAGGCATTAGAATATTTGAAAACAGTAAAAGCTTTTCTAATGCTTGAAAAAGATACAAATAAATATTTAATATTTAAACCAATTATATCTGAAAAAGAAGGATTAAAATTTACATATAAGGGAAATGATATAAGATTAAAAGATATACCAGATTTTTTAATTGTAAACTATGTAAAATTATATGAAGAAACAATTGCACATATAGATGAAAATATAGCAAAAAAAATAAAATTAGAAGTATTAAGAGAAGCTAAAAAAGAAAAAGAAGAAAAATTAAATGATTTACAAAACTATATTACAAGTTTTTTAGATTCTAAAAGAACATTTTTTGGTAAATTTAGATATTTTTTTGGAAAAGATCCTTTAAGATTAATAGAACAAAAAGAAAAAGAAATAAAGAAAACAAATAAAGAGAATAATCAAGAAAAGATAGAATATAATGAAGAAGAGACAAAAGAAAATATTATAATAGAAAAAGAAAGACAAGAAGTTTTAGAAATAAAAAAGAAAATAGAACTTAAAAGAGATTTTTGCACAATAGAAGAATATATATTTTTATATAAGGAATATGAAAAACAAAATAGAAAATTAAAGGAATATTTAAAAGATATTTCAGTATTAGAACAAGTGATAGAAAATCTAGATAAAAATATTAGAAATGGAATGGAATATGTAAGAGAAATAAGCAGAGAGAAAAAAAGTTTAATTGGATTTTTTAAATATACGAATAAAGATAGAAAAGATGTTATTTTAAAGCCAGATCCAGAAGAACTAGAAGAAAAATTACATAAAACATTTAATTATGAATTGGATTTTCTTAAATTTGCAGAAAATATAGATAAAAATATAAGACAAAAGCTTGATAAAGATGAGATATCTAGTATATATTTAAGTATAAATGGAATGCTTAAATATATAAACAAATATATAGAATTAGAAGATAATGAAAACAAAGATAAGAATATAGAATATTATAATGATTTAGGATTATACTTAAAAGAATTAAATAATAAATATTTAGAATTATATGGAGAAAACTCAGTAGAATATGATATATTTGGAAATGGTAAAAATTTCAAAACTGTAAGATATTTAGGAGAAAAATCGTTTAGAGAAGAAGATAGAGAGATCTTTAGAGAAATGAGATTTAAGAAGAATATGAATATAGAAGAGTTTTTAAATATTATAAATATATATTCAAAAAAAATAGAATGTGCTATTGATAAAATAACTACAGATATGGAAATGGATATATATAAGATTCGGAAATTGGAGTAGAAAATTAAAGGAAAATAGTATTGATATATATAATTTAAATATTAATGAAGAAAAAATAAATTTTAAAGATGAAGATAAAAATTATAACCTATATCATTTAATAATACCAGATGGTTCAAATATAATACCACTTACAAATATAATTTTTTATACAAATAATAATAAAACACTTCCACTTGGAATGAATGTATCTACACAAGTTTTAATAGATATGAAAAAATTTAATTTTATGCTTTTAGAAGAAAATAAAACAAAGATAAATGTAGAAAGTGGTAGATATATAGAAACAAAAAAAATAAATATATATAAGTATAAGGCATATTTAAAGGTAAAATAAAAATTGAATTTAAAAAATTAAGATGGTATAATGTGATTATAATTTAAAAGGTTAATCTAGATAATAGGAGAGAAAAAACAAAGAATGCCAAATAAGAAAAAGAATAAAGAAAATAAAGATTTAGCAATAGAAGTAAAAGATGTAAGTAAAAGTTTTACTGTATATTATGATAGAGCAAATAGTTTTAAAGAAAGAGTATTATTCTTAGGAAGAAATAAGAAAAAAGAAAAAAGAGAGATTTTAAAAGATATAAACCTTGATATACAAAAAGGAGAGGTTGTAGGTCTTATAGGAATAAATGGATCTCGGAAAGTCAACATTATTAAAATTAATGACAAAAATAATATATCCAGATAAAGGTATAATAAATACATATGGAAAATTAACATCACTTTTGGAACTCGGAGCAGGATTTCATCCAGATTTTTCAGGAAGAGAAAATATATATTTTAATGCCTCAATATTTGGGCTTACAAGATCAGAAATAGATCAAAGAGTAGAAAAAATAATAGAATTTTCAGAACTTCGGGGAGTTTATAGATAACCCAGTAAGAACATATTCTTCTGGTATGTATATGAGACTTGCTTTTTCTGTAGCAATAAATGTAGATGCAGAAATATTATTAATAGATGAAATATTATCTGTAGGTGATGAACATTTTCAAACAAAATGTTTTGATAAGTTACATGAACTTAAAGCACAAGGTAAAACAATAGTTTTTGTAACACATTCACTTCGGATCTGTAGAAACATTATGTACAAGAGCAGTATGGCTTCATCAAGGTAGAATAAAAATGGATGGAGATAAGACAGAAGTTGTAAAGGCATATATAGAAGGAACAAAATAATATAAAAGATAAAAGATAAAAGCCAAATAAAGAAAATAGGAGACATTAATGAAATTAATAAAAGAAATTTTTAAATATAGAGAGCTTCTAAAAAATAATGTAAAAAAAGAAGTAAGGGGAAGATATAAAAACTCTATATTAGGTGTAATGTGGACATTTTTAAATCCATTATTACAAATAGCAGTATATGCACTAATATTCCCATATATATTAAAACAACAACAACCATATTATTTAATATTTGTATGTGTAGGGTTAATACCATGGAGTTTTTTTACAACAACAATAATACAATCAACAAATACAATAATAGGTAATGCAAATATTGTAAAAAAAGTATATTTTCCAAGAGAAATATTACCACTTTCTGTAGTATTAAGTGGAGCTATAAATTTTCTAATAGCAACAATAATAATACTAGCATTTTGTATAGGAGGAGGAAAAGGTATTACATGGCATATAGCAATATTTCCAATAATATTACTTCTTCAAATGATATTACAACTTGCCATATCTTTTGTACTTGCTGCAATAACAGTATATGTAAGAGATGTAGAACATTTTGTACAAATAATATTAATGTTAATGTTTTATGCTACACCTATTGTATATTCAGCATCAACATTAGATAGTACATCAACAACAGGAATGCTTATAAGAAGAGCAGTACAACTAAATCCTATGACAACAATAATTGAAGGATATAGGAGTATATTTTATACACAAACTTTGCCAGATTTTAAACATATAGGAATATGGTATATATTATCATTTATACTACTTGTAATAGGTTGGTTAATATTTAATAAGCTTCAAAAAGGATTTGCAGAAGAATTGTAAAATAAGAATTTTAATATTAGAGAAACTGTACGAAATTTAGTACAGTTTTTTATATATTTACTCATTTATCTTATGATATAGTTACACTTCAATTGTAAATTCATCGTTGAATAACAATTATTAAATTTATGCTACTATATTTAATGTTATATAGAAAAGATAGTAGTAATAATATATAATTTAGATATAGATTTATTATTCTATTATAAGGCTAAAAAATATATTAAAAGGAGAAAGTTTATGGAACAAAGAACACAAAAAAGACCAACAGATGGAAGAAGAAGACAAGGTAAAGGAAATATAGGAATAATATTATTAGTATTAATATTAATAATGGTTGTAGGGTATTTTGTATATATTAATTATATATTAAAAAAAGGTAATAATACTACAAATACTCCTAATTCTAATGATCAAGCACAAAATACACCTAATTTAGATAATATAAAAGTTACGAAAACATCTGTAGATCAAAAAACAAAAGCATTAGAAGAATTTGCAAAAGAATTTGATGGTAAAGCAGAATATGATAAGGAAAAAAACATTATAGGAATAAATTTAAAAGATAGCAATATATTAGATGGAAAAAAAGAAAATACAGGTAAAGATACAATACAAGTAAATGAAGTACAAGAAAAGTTTAAAAAACTTATACAAGATATGGGACTTCGGACTTGTAGAAATGCATCAACCATCAGAATCTCAAGAAACAGATGCAGTAATAGTAGCAATTGTAAAATTAGAAAGTCGGTGATGTACGTAGTATGGAAATGAGGCTTATAAGAAATACAGATGGAACAATTTCTAAAAAAATAAGATATTTAATATTAGCATTATAAACTTAGATGAATCAATGTTTAATGATTGAAAAAAAAGGTAAAATATAGTATAATTAAATAGTATAGATTGATTTGAATTATAATAGAAATAGGAAGGAAAAAACAAGTATGAATCAAATATTAATGTCTGAAAGTTATAGTGTTTCACCTGAAATAAAAAGAAAAAGACTTATATATAAAGTGAACTTTTTTATATCACTTATATTAATAATAATATTATTTTCATATTATGCATATGCAGAATATAGTAAATATGTTGAAGAAGAACAAGCAAAGCAAGTTTTAAGTTCTATTAATTTTAGTATTGAAGAATATGATGATACAAATGTAAAACTTACAAAAGATTCGGAAACGATAGTATTAGATGATAGTAGAACAGAAACTGTAGAAGATCCAAATAAAAGGACTCCAGAAGAAGATCAAGCATATAAAAAAGCTGTAAATCAAACAACTAAAACAACAAAATCAGGAGATAAATATTATACAATAGGTGTTATAGAAATACCGAAAATAGGATTAAATTATGGTATATTAAATAAGACAACAGATGAAATATTAAAATTATCACCAACAAAGTTTTGGGGACCAGATCCAAATAAAATTGGAAACTTATGTATTGTAGGACATAATTATAGAAATACTAAGTTTTTTTCAAAAGTACCAACACTTGTAAATGGGGATATTATAAAAATAACAGATGTTACAGGAAAAACAGTAGAATATGAAATATATGATATGTATGTTGTAGAACCTGAAAATGTTTCAGCAACATCACAAAAAACAAATGGAAAAAGAGAAATAACTTTAATTACATGTACAGATGATAGTGTAAATAGGGTTATAGTAAAAGCAAGAGAAAAACAATAATAGAATAAATAAGAATATGGAAAAATTACTTAATAATAATATACAATATATAAAAGGAGTTCGGTGAAAAAATGTCAAAATATTTAAACAAACTCCGGAATATATAATATATATGATATGTTAACATATTACCCAAGGGAATATGAAGATAGAAGAAATATTGATAGATTTAAAGACCTATATAATGAAAATACAGTTCAAGTTATAGGTCTTGCTATATCAGATGTTAAAAGCATAAAGCTAAAAGGCAAAATGACAATACAAAAAGTTGTATTTGAAATAGAACGGACGGAAAAATAGAAGCAATATGGTATAATAATAATTATATTCAAAAAATGATAAAAAAATCACATACTTACTTATTATATGGGAAGTTAAAAGGAGCATTTGGAAATTATACAATCCAGGCTCCTGAATTTACTGAGCTTTTTAATTTTGACATATATAATGATGGGCTTGATGATATGCTTATGTTTAAAACAAAAGAATTAGAAGAAAAATTAAAGTTTTATCCAATATATGGACTTACTAAAAATATTACACAAAATTTTATGAGAAAAGTAATATTTGAAGTTTTAAAAAGTATTGACACATTTGATATTATAGATATAGTACCAAAAAAGTATAAGAAAAAAAGAGATCTTTTAGATATTGTAGATGCATTATATAATATACATATGCCTAAAAATGAAGAAAAAAAATTAAAAGCAAGAGAAACTTTAGTATATGAAGAATTTTTAAAAGTTCAAACTGCATTATTATATATAAAAGGTGAAACTAAAAGAGAAAAAGGAATTGCATTTAGAGAAGATATAAGTTTAAGTATGATTATAGATGATCTTCCATTTAAACTTACAGGTGCACAATTAAGGACATTAGAAGAACTTGAAAGAGATTTAGAAAGAGAACTTGTAACAGAAAGACTTATACAAGGTGATGTAGGATCACGGAAAAACTATAGTTACAATACTTACAGCATATAAGGCAGTAAAATCTGGATATCAAGTTGCAGTAATGGTACCTACTGCAATACTTGCAGATCAGCATGTAGAAAGTTTTAAACAGATTTTAGAAAAATATAATATTAATATTCAGATATTAAAAAGTGGAATGAGAAAAAAAGAAAAAGAAAATATATTACAAGGCTTAAATGACCGGAACAATAGATATTCTTATAGGTACACATGCAATATTAGAAGAAAATGTTGTATTTAAAAATTTAGGACTTGTTGTAACAGATGAACAACATAGGTTTGGAGTAAGACAAAGAGAAAAAATAATTGCAAAAGGTAAAGCAGTAAATACAATAGTAATGTCTGCAACACCTATACCAAGAACATTAGGATTAATATTATATGGGGATTTAGATATATCTATTATAGATGAACTTCCAAAAGGAAGAAAAGAGATAAAAACAACATATACAGACTATAATAATGAAGAAAAAATATATAAGTTTACAGAGCAAGAATTACAAAAAGGAAGGCAAGTATATGTAGTATGTCCACTTGTAGAGCAAAGTGAAACATCTGACCTTAGATCAACAGAAGAGGTATTAGAAAATTATACAAATAGGTTTAAGAATTATAATGTTGTTTGTATACATGGGAAGATGAAAGAAAAAGAAAAACAGGAAATAATGAATAAGTTTAAAAATGGAGAAATCCATATTTTAATATCTACAACTGTAATAGAAGTAGGGATAAATGTTCCAAATGCTAGTGTTATGATTATAGAAAATGCAGAAAGATTTGGCCTTGCACAGCTACATCAATTAAGAGGAAGAATAGGTAGAGGACCTTATGAATCATATTGCATATTAAAATTAATGACAAAAGGGAAAATATCTTTAGAAAGAGCAAAGATAATGAAAGAAACATCTAATGGATTTTTAATATCTGAAAAAGATTTAGAACTTAGAGGTACAGGAGACCTTTTTGGTACAAAACAACATGGGATTCCTGATTTTAAAATAGCAAATATATTTGAAGATATGAAAATTCTTACATATGCACAAATAGATGCTATGGAAATTTTAGAAGATGATCCAAAACTTGAGAAAGAAGAAAATAGTGATTTAAAAAAGAAAGTTTTAGAAATGATAAATGTTGTATTATAATTATTACAACTTAAAGGAAGGATAAAATAAAATGATATATTTACAAATGTTTATAGCAGGGCTTTTAAATTATATATCACCTTGTATATTGCCAGTAATACCAATACTTATACGGATATTTGCTGCGGAGAAGGAAATATTAATAATATAGGTAAAAAAAAGGAAGAAGGAAATACAAATATATTAGATGTTAAAAAATATATAAATATATTTTTATTTATGTCTGGATTTGTTATAACCTTTGTGGTTCTTCGGAATACTTGCAAGTAGTTTTGGAACACTTGTAGGAAAATATATGCCATATTTAAATATAGCATTTGGTATTTTAGTAATACTTATGGGTATAAATTATTTAGGAATAATAAAAATAGATGTATTAAATAAGGAATATAAGTTTGATGTAGATAGTAGTGATACTAATTTAACAAGAATAAAAGCATTATTGTTTGGAATATTTTTTGCACTTACATGGAGTCCATGTTCAGGAGCATATTTAGCATTTGCAATGAATAGTGCATTAAATACAAGTACAATATTAGAAGGACGGATTCCTACTTTTCATATATGCAATGGGAATAGTAATACCAATGCTTTTAGCCACAATGTTTATAACAAAATTAAAAGATACATTTAAGGCAATAAAGAAAAATTATGATAAGATAAATAAAGTATCAGGGATAATAATGGTAATAATGGGATTATATATGATGTTTTCAGGAATGATGATAATATTTGCACAAACAAAAATATAATAATATAATAATGGTAAAAGGATAAGGAGAAAATAAAGATGGACAAAAGAAAACAGAAAACAAAAACACCAGTAAAAGAGAGTGTAGTTTCTGCAATTGTAATAACTTTAATAATAGTAATTGTTATAATATTAGCAGTTGTTAATAATAATATGAATAAATCAAAACAAGAAACAATAGCAGGAAAAGATGTAACAAATGTTAATACAGCTAAAACAGGTTATAGTAAAGAAGAAACAGAAAAAATAGAAAAGGCAAATAGTGATATAGAAATTACACCAGAAATTTTAAAAGAAAAATTAGAAAAAAATGAGAATATGATTATAGATTTTCATGCAACATGGTGTGAACCTTGTAAACTTATGAAGCCAGAAATAGCAAAGGCATTAGAACAAGGAGTTAAGATATATAAGATAGATGTAGATAAATATAAAAATACAGCTATAGAATATGGTATAAGAGTTATGCCAACAGTTATTTTAATAAAAGACAAAAAAACATATAAATCAGTATATGGATTCCAAAATTCAGAAAAATTAAAAGCATTATATAATGAAATAAAATAATAAAAAGAATAAAAAATAAAAAAATAAAACAATAAAAAATAAAATAAAAATAAGAGGTGAAATATGTTAAAAATATTAGGAGAAGAAGAAAACTTAAGAGAATTAAAAAAAGGTAAAAGAGTATTAGTAGATTATTTTGCAACATGGTGTATGCCATGTAAAATGCTTTCACCAATACTAGAAGAATTATCAGCAGAAGATAATGAACTTGAAATAATAAAAGTTGATATAGATAAGTTTGAAAAGGAAGCAATGATGGATGGTATAAGATCTGTACCAACTATGATATATTACAAAGATGGTAAAGAACAAAAAAGAGTATCAGGTGTTCATTCAAAAGAAGAAATAATAGAAATAATGAATAAATATAATAATAATTAGCTTTAAGGGAAGTTGTATAAAATAAAATGAAAAGTGTTAATAATAAAGATGTATATATATTAGGGATAGAAACAAGTTGTGATGAAACTTCTGTAGCAATTGTTAAAAATGGTAGAGAACTTTTAACAAATATTATAAATTCGCAAATAGATGAACATGAGAAATATCGGTGGAGTTGTACCAGAAATAGCCTCAAGAATGCATGTTGAGGCTATAAGTCATGTTGTGGCAAAAGCATTTAAAGAGGCAAAATTAACTATAGAAGATATTGATGGGATTGCAGTAACAGAAGGTCCAGGTTTAGTAGGAGCATTACTTGTAGGAGTATCATATGCAAAAGGACTACGGCTATGCATATAATAAGAAAATAATACCAGTAAATCATTTAGAAGGACATATATCTGCAAATTATATAGAATTTAAAGATCTTACTCCCCCATTTACCTCACTTATAATCTCTGGTCGGACATACACATTTAGTAGATGTAAAAGACTATACTAAATATGATATAATAGGAAGAACAATGGATGATGCAGTAGGTGAAGCATTTGATAAGGTCGCAAGAGTTGTAGGACTTCGGGTATCCAGGTGGTCCTAAAGTAGATAAGCTTGCAAAACTTCGGAAAAGAAACATATATATCTAAAATACCATATCCTAAAGTAGAAGGTTTTAATTTTAGTTTTAGTGGAATAAAAACAGCTATTATAAATTTGGTGCATAATTCCAAAGAAGAGATTATTAAAGAAGATCTATGTGCAAGTTTTCAGAAGGTAATTGCAGATGTGTTAATAGATAAAATAAGAAAAGTATTAAAAGAAAAAAATAGAACAAAGTTAGTAGTAGCAGGAGGTGTATCTGCAAATACATATATAAGGAAAAGGTTAGATGAACTTAAGAAAGAAAATATAGAAGTATATTATCCACCACTTAGATTATGTACAGATAATGCAGGAATGATAGCAACACAACGGATATTATAACTATATTAACAATATTTTTGCAGAAAACGATTTAGACGCAAGGCCTAATTTAGCTATAGGTAGCAGAAATAATAAAAAATTTTAATTATTAACTAGAAAAGGATAAATTTATGATATATATTATAGGAGATCTTCATCTATCATTCGGGGTAGATAAGCCAATGGATATATTTGGGAATACATGGGAAAATCATACAGAAAAGATAAAAAAGAACTGGGAAAATACAGTAAAAGAAGAAGATACAGTATTTTTAGCAGGAGATTTTTCTTGGGCTATGAACCTAGAAGAGGCTTTAGAAGATTTTAAATATATAGATAAATTACCAGGTAAAAAGATATTATTAAAAGGAAATCATGATTATTGGTGGTCAAGTCTTAAAAAAAATAGGGAATTTTTAGAAAAAAATGGAATAAAAAATATTGACTTCCTATATAATAATTCATATATAATAGAAGATATAGCTTTTTGTGGAACAAGAGGTTGGGAAATAAAAAATATAGAAGAATTTAAACATATTAGAAAAGAAAATATACGTTTAAATACTTCTATTGTTGATATGAAGAAGAAAATAGAAGAGAAAAAAGAAAAAGAAAATATTAATATAATTAGGAAAATAGCTATATTTCATTATCCTGTAGTGACAAAAGAATATATAGAAAAAGGTCTTCGGAAAAGATCTTCGGAAGTGAAAATGATATTTTAAAAACTTTAGAAAAAGAAGGAATAAAATATTGCTATTATGGACATTTACATGGGATAATAAATAATGATAATTTAATATCAGAATATAATGGAATAAAATTTGAATTAATTGCATCAGATTATGTAGGATTTAAACTTATATGTATTAATAATAATTAAAAAGATAAATATGAAAAGGAAAGGATTAATTAAGGGGGATGGAAGAAGACATATACAAAGGATTATATGAAGATAATGATTCTAATGACTTATACACTATAAAAAATAGAGTTAAAAGAAGAAATAATAATCATAAAGAATACAAAATATACTATATTATAATAATTTTTTCAATAGGAATATTATTATTTGCAGGTGCTATGATATATATTAGTAATATGAATATGGAAAAAGAAAAAGCTAATGCTGAAAGAGTAAAAAAAGAGGCAGAACTACTTCAGAAAAAAGAAGAAGAAGAAAAAAAGAAACAAAATGAACAAACACAAACTGAAAATAATACAAATCCAGATACAGGACAAGCAAGTTTAACTCCAAACTTAAAAAAAGTACCTAAAGCTATACAAGATCCACAAAGTAAGATAGTAGATATATATGCTAAAAAAGAAAAAGTAGCATATATAACATTTGATGATGGACCATCTAGTAATATAACTCCTAAAGTATTAGATATGTTAAAAGAAGAAGGAGTACTAGCAACATTTTTTGTAATGGGAATGAATGTAAAAGCACATCCAGAATATTTAAAAAGAGCATATGATGAAGGACACTATATAGCAAACCATAGCTATACACATAAGTATTCTAAGATATATGCAAGTGTAGATGCATTATTAGAAGAATATAATGATACAGAAGCAGAAATAAAAAAAGTTATTCGGAAATGACTATAATACATACTTATTAAGATTTCCTGGACGGATCATTTGGACGGAAGATATAGTAAGATAAAAAAAGAAATAAAAGAAGTGTTAAAGAGTAAAGGTATTGCTAATGTTGACTGGAATGCACTTACAGGAGATGCAGAAGGTAAGAAAACAACAGAAGAACAGTTAAAGAAATTTGAAGAAACAAGAAAAGGTGAAACAGCACTTGTAGTTTTAATGCATGATGCAAGTGATAAAAAAGCAACACCAGAGACAGCAAGAGAAATAATACATAGATTAAAAAAAGAAGGATATACTTTTAAAAATTTCTACGATATATTTCAATAATAATAATTAAAAGTAAAAGCAAGTAAAAAACACTTGCTTTTTTAAACTTCTTATGTTAATATAATGGTGGAAAGAATAATAATAAAATAAAATATCCAGATGCTAACTTAGATCTGGAGAAGAGAAAGGACTGAGAAAAATGTTAAAATTGTTAACAGTTTTTAAAAAGAATTATCCGGAAATTTCCGGTAAATGTGAAAAAGTACACGATATGCTTAATCTATTTTTGAGTAAAAATTCACTGATAAGTGAAAATAAAAAATACCTGTTGATGGCATCAAGAGTATACTTAATTGGTATGACAAGAATACCATTAGATATAAGAAAAAAAATAGAAAGAAGAGAAATTCTTAATCAGAAAGAAGAAGAAATACTTCAAAAGTATCCAAATCATAATTTGGATATAATAAAACAGTATTATAGAGATGAATACGATAATGAAGTATTTGTTTCGGCTTTGCAAAGCCACAAGGAGCACTTTGATGGAAGTGGCTTCCCGAATGGGGTTTCAAAATATAACAACTATCAAACTACTTACATATTAAGTATGTTTGACCAATTGTATGACAATTATCAAATTAATCCTAATATTGACCTAGCATTAAATTTGATTGAAAAAGATAAAAGTATAGATCCTTATTGGATTGATATATTTAGAGAAAATTTAAGAAATAAAAGCTTCAGAGAAAGAATCAATGAAATCTTGAATACTTGAATTTAACAAGGATACATTCAAACAGAAATGTTTGGATGTATTTTTGGTATGTATTGACAAATATGATAAGATATATTATTATGCACTAGATAAAAGGAGGTATATGATACTTTTTAATAAAAATGATGGGAATTTTATTAAAAGGGGGATTGTAATTATTGGAATAATTATTATATTTGGTGTAATATATACAGGGAATATAGTAGATTCTAATAATGTTGTTAATGATAATAATAAGCTGGATATTGTTATAGAAGATGGTAAAAGAATATGGCCTGTAGATAAAAAGAAGGGTAGAATAACTTCAGGATATGGTATAAGGGTAAATCCAGTTACTAGAAAGACAAGTTTTCATTCTGGTATTGATATAGGTCTTTCACAAGGAGAAAAATTATATGCTATATCATCAGGAGTAATATTATATTCAGGATTTAAAGGAGCATATGGTTATACATTAATATTAAAATCTGGAGATTATGAATATATGTATACACATTTAGAACCAGAAGGATTATTAGAAAAAGGAATATTTGTAAATACAGGGGATATTATAGCAAAAGTTGGTCCTAAATATATTTCTAAAGGTCCATATATGGATAGTACAGGGAGATATACAAATGGACTTACAACAGGCCCACACTTACATTTAGGAGTAAAATATTTAGGAAATTATATTAATCCATTAAGTATTTTTTAAAGTTATTTTTTATTTTGTTATGTATTAAAAATGTTAATATTATTGCAATTTAAGTGTTAAAAATATATTATACTAATTATAGTAGTATTATAATTTAGGAGAAAATATGAGAAGATTACACTTAAAAAAGAAAAATGGTATTACAATGACAGTACTTGTTGTAACAATAATTATTATGACAATAATAATAGGTGGAGCAACAACACTTGTAGGTAATCAAGTATCAAATAAGAAGATAGCAGATTTGGAAACAGCAATGATGTGGTATAAGAATGAGATAGATGCATATTATCTTTTAAATGGAGAGCTTCCAGTAAAAGAAATGACATTTGATGAAAGAACATTTACAAATGAATTTAGATCTAGTTATAATCAAGCGATAAATCAGATGAATACAAATAATAATGGTGGATATATTAGACGGAAGAGATGGAAGTAATAAGAGGATGAGGAGTATTAGAAATGAGTTTATGAATGCGGAAAATTTTAAGACTATAGATGAAACAAAACTTTCTAAAAAACCGGATTATATAAGAAGTTATACAAATGATTCAACAATAATAGTAAATATGATTACAAATATACCATATATAGCAAGCAGTAAGGCAGGAGAAGTAGGAAAGCCACTTGCTAGTATAAACAAGGTGGGGGTATTTACATTACAAAATATAAATTTTGGTACAACAGATAAAGAAATGGATTGGTAAAAAGATATGAAAAAAAGAAATGGTGTTACAATGGTAACTCTTATAATCACAGTAATTGTACTTGGATTACTTTCAAGTATAGCTATATATACAGTTATTTCAGAAAATAATAAGGTTGTGAAAAATACAAGAGAAGTAGAAAATAATTTAAATGAAAGAAATTTAGAAGAAAGAATAGTATCATTTCGGAACATACCTATTAGAACAAGAAAATACATTAACAATGACAGAATTTGCAAATAAGATTAAAACTGAACTTGTAACAAGAAAAATAATAACAAACAAGTTAGAAGTAAAAAAAATATCAGGAGAATGGAATATTATTATATATGATAAAATAAAAACAGATAAAGAAATATATAATAAGAAAATAAAAGATATATTTGGGAAAGGAATATTAAATGGAATTAGAGAATAATGTAGAAAAAAATGATATTACCTTAAAAAAATATGTTAATATACTAAAAAAAAGAGAAGGTATAACATTTTTAGTATTAGTTACAATGATTATACTATTTTTAATAATACTTTCTATAACATTACCTCCGATTATATCTAATAATGGTATAATAGCAAGTAGTAAGATGGGTGTGAATAAGAAAGAAAGGCAAGATATAGAAGATGTATTAAGAGTACTTAGTTTTGAGATAATTGCAAATGAGAATATTAAAAATCTTACTGCTACTACATTTAAAACAAAGCTTGAAGAAAAGCTTTTTAGATATAATGAAGATAAACAAGAAAAGAATAAGATAAATATAGGGATAAAAAATGTAGAATATGATATAAGGACAGATATAGGCATAAATTATACAAAAGATGGTAAAGATTACAAGGCCATAGTAGAAAGGTACTAGTATGAAAAGAAATAATAAGAAAAATAGTAAAAGAAAAGGTATAACACTTATATCACTTGTAATAACAGTGGTTATATTACTTATGCTTACAAGTATTGTTATATATGTAAATACAAATCGGAGGAAGTTTAGGAGTAAAAGTAGATAAACAATCTAAAAAAGGTAATGAAGATTACTTATTATCAGAGGCAAAAACAATAATAATGCAGGTATATACTGAAAAAAAAGGCACAAGTAAAGATAATATATTAACAGAAGAAAGACAAAGAGTAGATGATTTAAAAAAACAATTTGAAAAAAGAGGTGGAAATGTTCCAGATACTCTAACTGTTAATTCTAATCGGTGATATAATTATAAGAAAAGGGGTTGTTGCAAGTTTTAAAGAGATAACAGGATTAGATATATTAGAAGCAGAACAACTTACAAGAGATTAAAGGGGAAGATAATGGAAGAATATATAATGGAAAACATACAAAGAAAATATCATTTAATAGGTATTGGAGGAATAAGCATGAGTGCAATAGCACAAATGCTAGAAGATGAAGGTAATATTGTAACAGGATCTGATAAGTCAGAATCAAAACAAGTTAAAATACTTAAAGAAAAAGGTATAGATGTTACAATAGGACATGATATATCAAAAGTTAGAGATGCAGATATAGTTATATATACTGCAGCAATACCAGAAGATGATGAAGAGCTTGTAGAGGCAAGAAAGCTTGAAAAAGATATATATGAAAGAGCAGAATTTTTAGGAATACTTATAAGACAGTATAAAAATAGTATTGGAGTTGCAGGTACACATGGAAAAACAACAACAACATCAATGATTTCAAATATATTTTTAAAAGCAGGGTTAAACCCTACAATACAAGTAGGAGCATTATTAAAAGAAATAAACAGTAATTATAATATTGGAACAGATGATATGTTTATATTTGAATCATGTGAATACAAGGATAGTTTTTTAAACTTTTATCCAACAAGCACTGTTATAACAAATATAGATCAAGATCATATGGAATATTTTAAAACATTAGAAAATATATTAATATCATTTAAAAAATATATAATGAATATTCAAAGAAATGGAAAGATATATATAAACTTAGATGATGAAAATTCAAAAGAAGTTTTAGAATATGCAAACTATAATAGAGAAGATTTAGAAAAGGTTACATTTGGTATAGAAAATGATGACGCAGAATATCAAGCAAGAGATATTGACTATGTAGAAAATTCTGAATATATATTAAAATTTACACCATATAAGAATGGAAATAAGATGGGTGATGAAATACATTTAAAAATATCTGGAAAAGCAAATATAGCAAATGCAATAGCGGCAATAGCAGTTGTAGATAAGAATAATATAGAATATATGTATATTAAAAAAGGATTAGAAGAATTTACAGGAGCAAGTAGAAGATTTGAATATAAGGGAATGGTAAATGGAGCTAGAATATATGATGATTATGCACATCATCCAACAGAAATAAGAGCATTATCAGAAGGAATTAGTCATATACCAGTAAATAGAAAAATAGCAATATTTGAACCACATACATATTCAAGGGTTATAAACCATAAGGAAGATTTTGCAAAATCATTAAGTAATTTTGATATAGTAATTGCAACTAAAATATATGCATCAAGAGAAGTAAATAAACATAATATAACATCTGAAGAAATAACAAATATTTTAAAAGACAATGGTAAAAATGCTATATATTTAGATACAAACGAAAAAATTAAAGAATATATTAAAAAAGAAGCTAAACAAGGTGATATCATAGTAACAATAGGTGCAGGAGATGTAACTAAGATAGGTGATATAATAAAAGATTAGGGAGATATGATAAAATAAAAGCAAAGTAAACTTAACTTAAATATATTAAAGAAGAACATGTTCTAAAGAACATGTCTTTTTATTATTGATAATATTAAGAAAATTAAAATTCGAATATTACAAATTGGTAAATAAATGGTTAAAATAGTATAAAATCGTATAAAAAGATTTGAAAATATTCAATATATAGATATAATGTAATTAATTTAAATAACTATATTGTGAAAGGAATATTATGTTTAAAAAATTAAGTAAGAAAAAATGGATAGTAATAATTTCAATATGTTTTATATTATTAATTTTTAAAGAAGCAATAGAAAATTATATTAATTTTGAAAGAGGTGCAGAGGATTTAGCACATTTAGGAATTGAAAAAATAAGAGAAATAAAGGATTCGCTAATTAAAAATTCACTTAGTCCTGGTAGTATAAAGTTTGATTTCATGCAAATAATAGGAGCATATATACCAATTTTAATAGCAATTATTTCATTTGACTATAATAGTATAAAAAATAAGTTGTTAAAATTTAATATAGGTAAAAATAATGATTATGAAAAAAAATTAAGAAAGACTAAATTTAATTTAGCTCTAGTTGTTATGATAAATATATTAATTATATTTATAATACTTATGAGTGTTGGGTTAATTTTTGGACAGCTAAATTCAAAAGTTAGGTTGTATGATGATAACACATTTATTCAAAATAGTATATTAAATACTATATTTGGAAGTGAATTAGGATTCCGGAATATATACAGGACTAACAACAGCTTTAGCAGGATTTGTTCGGAAGCATTTTGACATTTAATTTAATAGATAATTTTGGATATATTAAAGGAGTTTTACTATATATAGCATATATGTTGCCGTTTTCTATATTTTTATATGGGATAAATGGATTACCTAAATTTTTATCACCTATGGAATCAATTATGGTTGCAGCAAGACCATTAGTTAATTTACCATTTTTATTAGGTGCATATATACCAATTATTTTACCAATAGTTTTAATGAAATTATTTTGTAAATATGAGGTGGAATAATGACTAGAAATATTAAGAAAAATATTATATTTATTTTAAATTTATTAATTATATGTTTCTTTGCAAATATAGTTATAAGAATAATGGGATTAGAAGAAGGTAACAAAGTTTCAATATCATATTTTATAGATAATATATTAAAATCAATATATTTTATATCAGACAATGGAGAAAAAACAATGAACTTTGTTAGAATTCTTACAATAATATCAATGTACTTAGTTGTAGAAATAAATATCATTAATTATTCTTGTTATTTATCAGAAGGAATGAAAGAAATTGTAAGATATCATTCTAAAAGTAAGTTTGATTATTTAGTAAAAGTATTAAAAATTTCACAAAAGTATGTATTAAAAAATACTATTTATTGGATAATTTTAATATCATTTATAGCATTTATTTTGAATAAAGTTCAGATAGCAAATTTTAATGATATAGTTATATTGGTATGGTTTTTATTAATAAACTATATATTTACATCATTTATTATACTTGTAAGTAATATACCACTAACTACAATAATATTATTTGTTTCTAAATTATTTATATATAATATATTTTTAGGGAAAGAATATTATTTATTAATTCTTATATTATTAGTTTTAATAATATATTTAAATATAACTAGAAAGATAGGAGAAAAACTATGGAAATTAGTATAGAGAATGGAAGAAAAGCATTTGGAGCAAATGAAATATTTAAAGATATAAATTTTAAATTTTCAACTGGAAATTTCTATCTTATAAAAGGATATAATGGTTCACGGTAAGACAGTTTTATTAAAAACAATATGTGGATATATGTTTTTAAGTTCTGGTGATGTTTTTCAAGATGGAGTAAAGATAAGAAATAAGAATAATTATATACAAGATGCAGGAATTTTAATAGAAAATCCACAATTTTTATCACATTTAACATTGATAGAAAACTTAAAGCTATTAAAAGAAATGTCTAGTAAAATAACAGATGAAGAAATAGAAAAATGGATAGAATTCTATAATATAGAAGAATTTAGGAATACAAAATATAAAAATTTATCATTAGGAACAAAACAAAAGCTTGCATTAATTCAAGCATTTATTCACAAACCTAAAATACTTATACTAGACGAACCATTTAATGCACTTGATAAGAAAAGTTTAGAAAAAACTGAAGAATACTTGGAAAGTATAAAGAAAGATATAATATTAATATTAAGTACACATATTAATGATAGTGTAAAATATATGTGTGATTATGAATATATTTTTGAAGATAAAAACTTGAAATTAAAGGAAAATTAAAGTAGAAGTTAATAATACAGCTATATAATTTTAAAAGCTGTATTATTTTTATTATATGTTATATAAAAATATATCTGAGATTTCATAATATTAAAAAAATGAAATAAATATATATATTTGTTGAAAAAAGCTACAATTAAAAGTATAATAAAGCTATATATAGAAAGAATATATGATTTAGGAGGAATGTATGAACAATATAAGTTCATCAGATAAAAAAGCATATGCAGAAATAGACTATATTATACACAATATGGATCCTATATATCTTTATAAAGTACCAACAAAACTTGTTGATTTTTTTGAAGAAGTTATGGATTCTGAATATGAGGTAAATATTGATAATAGCATACCGCTTTATGAAAATAATTTAGAAGAATACACTTTTGAAATGCTTAATGTACTTAACCTAAATTATTGGTGTGAGGATGAAGAAAGAAAAGAAGAACTCTTAAATATCATGAAAAAATCTAAAGCAAATTACAAAATGTCTGAACATATAGGAGAAGATGTTTTAAAAATAAGTAGGGAAGAGATATTTAAAGAAATAGAAGAAAAAATAAATAGAGAAAAAGAAATAAATAATACAAAAATAGAAGAAGTAGAAGATAAAACAAAAGAGAAAGAAAAGCCTAAGTTTCTAGGTTTTTTCCAAAATATTCTTAAAAATTTTAAAAAGCAAAAATAATAGATAGGAAGTATAATGAAAAAAAAGCTTAACAAGAAAAAAATAAAGAATATGGTTATAAGTATATGTTTAGTAAGTATAATATTATTAGCATATATTAGTACTCGGATATGTAGATATTTTAAAAGAAAATATTATAGGGGATAAAAAAAGTGTAAATACAAATGTAGATATAGAAAAAATATGGGATTCTACTAAAATTATACCTAAAAACATAAATGGGGAAGAGAAAGAAAAAAACAATCAAAATAGTAATCAAAAGATAACTCCAAAAGATGATAATGAAGAAAATAAGAAAAAGAATATTAACATAGATGGAGATAGCAAAAATAATGATAAAAATAATAATAAAAATACAGAAGAAAATAAGACAGATGCAAAGCAAAAAGTAGAAATAATGCCTGAAACTAGTAGAACAAGATTATTAGGATTAAGAGATTCTAGTTTAAAAACACTAGAAAAATATAAGAATGAATATAGAAATTCAATAATATATGGAACAATAGCATATGCATTACATATGTTGTCACTTATAAGTATACCAGTACTTATAATACTTTTAATTGTAAGTTATGTATATGATTCAGTAATAGGACTTAAAACTAGAAGCTTATATAATAAAGGTAGAGTTATAAGATTTCATGTATTAACAATATTTACAGTATGTCAGGTAATGCCTTTAATATTTGCAACTGTCATAAAAGGTTGGGGGAATTAATTAAATGAAAATATTATTTGCAGTAAGTAATGAAAAAATCACAGAGCAAGTAGTTGCAAAATATCAAATAATTTATAATGAACTTCTTTCATATAAGGAAGTTTACTATTATAATGCAGTAGTTAAAGAATTAGAAAAAAATAAGGATTATGATGTAATAGTAATAGATGAATCATTGGAAAGTGTATCAAATGATAAAGGAGATCAATATCTTTTAAATAATTTAGATGCAATTACTGATGTTGCCGTAAATAAGTCAAATATGGCAATGCCTATAATATTAATTTGTAAGGCAGATAGACAACCTGCAGAAGAGTTTTTAGAAAAAATATATAGGATTCGGAATATTTAATGCATTATTATTAAAAGATAGAAAAATTAGTAAAATTTGTGAGCTTATAAAAAAGCCGAAAAACAAGCAAGATGCAAAGAAATATTATCAAATAAATGTTGATGATACAGAAGTTGTGGCAGATACAGAAGAAGATTCAATAGCAAAAACAGAATTAAAAAATATTTTAAATTATTATGCAAAACTTGGAAATGATACAAGTAAATATTCAGAAACATTTGAAAGAATAGCAGAACAATATTCAGATGTTGAACTTGTATATATAATAGCAAGATTTCCAGATAATGTAAAAAATGTATTGATGAATGAAAATCAAAAATTTAGAAGCTTAATGAATATAGATGCAAATAAGTTACATCAAATGGAACAAGAAAGAAAAGTACAAGAAGAGCTAGAACTTCAAAAACAACAAGAAGAGCAAAATAATTCAAACAATCATTTTGAACAAGAAAATAATGTAGAAATTGAAACAGATTTTAACCAAAATACTGTTAATTCAAATGATGAAAATCAATTTAATATGGTAGATATTCCTACAGATATAGAGGAAACACCAGAACAAAATATAGCACCTATAGAAAATGCAAAAAATATAGACAATAATATAAATAATGTTATAGAAGAAAATAGCAATGAAACTAATTTAAATGAAAATATACATCAAGTAGAAGAAATAAGAGAAGAAAATAATTTTGTACCAATAAATAATATAAATACAAATAATACAATGAATATGACACCACAAATTACAAATAATGTTTTCACATTTGTAGGTACAAGTAAAAATCGGTACATCATTTTTAGTAAATTCATTAGGTATATTATTTTCATCAATAGGTATAAATACAGCAATAGTTGATTTAACAAAAAATAAGAATGATTATTATATGTGTACAAATAATGAAGATAGATTAAGAGAGATTGCAACATTATCTGTTATAAAACTTGAAAAAGGTATAGCAGAAGGAGTTCAAATAAATAAAAATTTATCAGTATATACAGGACTTCCAACAAATGATACAAATAAACTTAATTCAAAACAAGTAATAGATACATTAAGGAAAAATCATACATTAATATTAATTGATTGTGATTTTGAAACTAATTTAGAATATTACATATATTCTAATCAGATATTTACAGTACAATCATTAGATGTACTTACAATGCAACCACTTACAATACATTTAAAAAAATTAAAAGAATTTGGAATAATATCTGATTCTAAATTAAGTATAATATTAAATAAGGAACTTCCAGTAAAAGGCCTTACAAAAAGGTTAATGGTAGGTGGACTTTCAATGTATAATAGCCCAAATATGGAGGAAAGAGTAGAATTATTTAATAAGGATAATGTTAAAGTATATTCAGTGCCATTTGATATACAAGCATATCAAAAATATTTAGAAAATATAGTACACTGCAAGTTTGAAATAGCAGGATATCCAAAAAAATTCATATCTGAACTTAAACTTATAGCAGAAAATATATATCCAGAAATAACAAAATTCAATTAAAGTAAAGGGAGAAATATATGCCTATAATTATAATGATTATTATAGCAATAGAGGTTACAATAATAATATTCTTATTAGGATATAATGTTCATACAAATAGGAATTTAGAACAAGCTAAAAAATCTAAAAAAAGCTTTTCAAGAATACTTGCATTAAGAGATATTATGAATATTTCTGCAAGTTCAAAAAGCTCAAAAGAAAAAATGGAAGAGCTAAATAAGGTTTTAATAGAAAAAATGGACATTGATTATTCGACAATTGTATATTACAATGGTTTAGAATATATTACAAAAGTTACAAATATATCAGATATTGAGATTTCAAATATGGAAAATGATATATTATATATTCAAAATTTAAATATATTCAAAGAAGCGATAGATAAAAGGGAATTTAAATATATAACTGTAGATAAGCAAGAAGAAGAGTTACCATATTTAGAAAATAGAAAGAATATTATAAAATCGGTAATATTTTATCCTATGACTTCAAAAGGAAAATATATAGGATATTGGCTTATAGAATCAAAAAAAGTAAAAGCGTTTGAAAATGTAGATATACAAATATTAGAAAATTTAAAACAAGCAATAAGAAATACAATAGAAGTATTAAGTTATGAAGAAGCGATAGAAACAATGGTAAGAGATGATAAGTTTTCAGAATTAAAAACAATGGAATATCTACAAACAGAAGGTAAGATGTTATTAGAACAATATAATAAACCACAAATAGTAATGTTTAGAATAGATAATCTAGAACAAGTAAATGAAGAATTTTCTAGAAATGCAGGAAATGTTTTGATAACAGAGGTTACTAAAAAAATACATAGTATAACAAGAGGAGATAATATTTTTGTCCGCTATATGGGACCCAAGTTTATAATCATTCTTGATAATAAAAAAAATGTAGAAGAAAATAATACTGATGGTATAATACAAAAAAATGATTATATGGAAGTTTTAAAAAATATAAAAGAAAATGTTGAAAATATAAAACTTGTACAAACAGATACAGGAGTATTTAAAAAAGAATATTTAGAAATGCTAAAAAAAGCAGAAGATGAAGAAGATGATGATCTAGATATTTTTGATGAGATAGATAATAACAAAGATAAAGAAGATCTAGAAGATAATTTAGATACTATAGAAAGTGTAGAAGATACAAAAGAAGATAAAGTAGAAGAAGAAAAACCTAAAAAGAAAAAGAAAACGAAAATAAAAGAAAAAGAAGAAGTAGAACCTACATATATAATACCAAGATTAAATATAGTGGTAAAAGAATATGATAAAGGTAATTTAGAATATATATGTAGAAAACTAGAAGATTATTTAGAAGATGATCTAAATAGAGGTAAAAGTGAGATAAAAATTCTTTAATGATAAAGGAGGAATTTATGATATCAGATAAGACAATGAATTATGATACAGAGATGGAAAAAGAAGAAAGAGAAAAAAACACTAAACAAATAATAAAAGAAGTATATGCCATACTTATAGAAAATGGATATAATCCAGTAAATCAATTAGTAGGTTATATATTATCAGGAGATCCAATATATATAACAAGCCATAAAGATGCAAGAAGTCTAATAACTAAAATTGAAAGAGATGAATTATTAGAACAAATGATAAAAAAATATTTGGAGCTTGATTAAAATATGAGGATAATTGCTATAGATTATGGTAATACAAGAACAGGTATTGCAATAACAGATGAGCTTCGGTATTACATGTTATGGACTTAAAACAATAGAAACAAAACTTAAAAATGTTACAGAAAATATAGATGAACAAAGAGCAAAAGATAAGATTATTCTAAAAGAATTAGAACAGATTATATCAGAATATAATCCAGAAAAAATAATTATAGGGATGCCATATAATGAAAATCGGAACTGCTCGGAGAAAGAGTAGAAAAAACAAAAAAATTAATACATAAAATTAAGTGTAAGTTTGGTATAGAAGTAATAGAACAAGATGAAAGATATACAAGTATAGAAGCACAGGGCATAATGAATGAAATAGGATTAAAAAAGAGAAAAAAGAGAAAAGTAATAGATCAAATAGCAGCAGTCCTAATATTAGAGGGATATTTAAAAAAATATAATTAAAATATATTAAATATGTAATAATAGTATATTTTTATGAAAAAAATATATATTATATAGTTAAGAAAAAAAATTGATAATAATAAAATAATACAAAGGAGTAAAAAAATGGATGAAGAAAAGTTAAATGAAGAAATAGAAGAAATGGAAACAGCATCTATAATGCTTACAGATGAAGATGGAAAAGATACTATGTTTGAATTTCTAGATTTAATCAAATACGAAGATAATGAATATATAATATTATCACCACAATATGAAGAAGGTGAAGAACCAGAAGATGAAGAAGGACATGTAGTAATATTAAGACTAGATGAAGAAACAGAAGATGGAGGAGAAACATATTCTTCAGTAGATGATGATAATATAATAGATGCAGTATATACTATTTTTAAAGAAAAATGGAAAAACAAATACAATTTTATAGATTAGAAAAAACTAAAAGGTTAATAGCTTAAACAATATTTTATCTGTTAATCTTTTTTTGTTTTAAGAGTAAAATTTTTATCGAAATATTTACAGAATACATAAATTATGTTATTATATTTATGTTAAGAAAATAAAAATAAAAATTTTAAATTAGTACTGCTAACTATGGGGTACTGAAGAAAGAAGGTAAAAAAAATGAAAAAAAGTTTGGAAATTATTGAATTAGGTAAAGGTATGAGATTTATTTATTCACGGAATAAGGATAAATATTCCTTTAAAAACGTTGAAGAGATGGATAAGAAAAATGAAAAATCATTTTGTAATTTGGTAAAAGAATTGCAAAATAATGAAATAAAGTTAACGCAAATGTACACTGTAAAATGTGTGCATGGTAACAAGATTATAGATGTGGAGGTCCTACAAAAAGATTCTCAAATTAAAGAAATAGCATATGTAAAAAGTGGAATTAATTTATATGTTCCTAAGTCGGTGGAGGCCGATGGTCTATTTACTAATGATATAACAAAAAAATTGGCTATATTTCCGGCCGATTGTTCTATACTGGGAATATATGACCCAGTGGAAAAGAGGAAAGCTTTAATCCATTCTGGATGGCGAGGGGCTCTGCAAGATATTGCAGTTAGAGCAATAGATATTTTTAGGATGAAAGGATCAAAAATATCAAATTTAAAAATGATTTTATCACCAATGATAAAATCATTGGAAATAGGGATAGATACAATATTCATGTTTGATGAATATGTAGAAAAAAAAGGACCAGATTATAAGAAATTTATAAAAAAGAGTTCTGAAAATTATTTGGTAAATCTAAAAGAGATTATAGTACAATCTCTTTTGGATAGAGGTATAAAAAAGGAGAATATTCTAAATATTAATCCTGAAGATACGTTTTCGCAAGTAGATCATAATTGTAGGTACTTGTACGAAAGCTATAGGAGAGATAAGGAAAAATCTAGAAGAAACATAATAATTATTTAATTTAAAAGGCTATAGGGTGATGTTTAATCCCCTATAGCTTTTTAGAGGTTTAAAATATTTAAACTATATATTAACCTTTATAAAATGAAGATATGCAGTATTATTGTATGCTTGAAAAATAAGTAAAAAGAAGGTATAATATAATTATGTAAAACATTTATTTTTTAAAAAAATTTTGAAAAGAGGTTATGAAAATGAAAAATAAAAAAAATTATTTGATTGAGGAAGATTTTCTTGGAGAAGGAATTAAAGCAATATTTTCAAAAAAAAGTTTCTTTTCAGGATCATATTTTCTAATGATGAATGAAACATCGAGGGAAAGTTTTATTAATTTAGAATCTTTATTAAAGAAGGAAGAAGGAATTACAATAAAAAATTTGTTTGTTCCGAATGCGGAACACACTGATAATATTGTAAATCTTGATAACAATTTTGCATACAAATATGCGGTTTATGGGAAAGGCAGGGACGTATTGTTGTCAATGCCGAAAGAACTATGTGATGCGATATATACAAGAGATACTAGTAAAAATCTAATAATAATGCCAGCAGATTGCTGCTGCATTGGATTATATGATTATAGTACTAATATAAGAGCAATTATCCATGCTGGTTGGCGGGGTATAAAAGAGAATATTATACAAAAGACAATCGAAAAGTTGAAAACGGAGGGCTTAATATGCAACAGTACTAAAGCAATCTGCTTTCCTTCAATTTCATATGAAAATTATGAGATTGATGAGAAGATTGCAAAGGAGTTTGCTATTCTAATTCAAAAACTAGGATTAAAAAAGAAAAAATATTTAAAGAATACGAATAATAATTCATATTATTTGAATTTGAAGGAACTTCAAGTACAGCAATTAGAAATTGCAGGAATTTCTAAAGAAAACATACTTACGATGAATTATGATACTTACTCATCAAAAGAACAAGATGGAACGTATATGTTCCATTCTTATAGAAGGGATCGTGATGAATGGCGGAACATTGCTATTCTAACAGGAGGTGATGAATAAGAAGCAGTTTTGCTTCTTTTTTCATTTGAAAGATATAGGAAGATATGGTAATATATAGTTAAGGAGAGATTATGACAGAAAAAGAAAGTTATATAATAGAAGAAGGATTTTTAGGAACAAAAGTAATATTTACAAAACAAAATAAGTTTTCATTTTCACTGTTTTTAGATAGAAATGAAGAAACAAGAAAATCATTTAAAGAATTAGAAAAAATACTTAAAGAAGAAGGAGAAAGTATATCTAGATTATATACACCAAATGTATATCATATAACAAGGGTTATAGACATTGATGAATTACCAGAAGATAATTTTAAAAGTGCAGACTATGATGGAATACTTTTATCAACAACAGGAGATAAGAGTGATGGAATAATTACAAGAGATTTAAGTAAAAATTTAACAGTAATGCCAGGTGATTGTATGGTAATTGCTTTAATAGATGAAAAGGCAGGTGTTAAAGGAATATTACATGCAGGATGGAGAGGCCTTATAGATGGGGTTATAGTAAATACAATAGAAATGTTTAAAGAAAAAGGTGCAGATGTTAAAAATATTAAAGGAATACTTTTTCCAAGTGTAAGCATGGAATGTTATGATTTAGAAGAAGAAACAATAGAAAGATTTAAAAAATTTGCAAAAGAATTAGGATTAAAAGAATCAGAGGTTATATCATATAATAATAATGGAAGATATAATATTGCACTTAGAAAGTTTGCACTTGCACAGTTAAAAAAACTAGGTATAAGAGATGAGAATATGCAAGAAATGGATTATTGTACATATTCAGCAAAAGGAGAAGATGGTAGACTTAAATTTCATTCACATAGAAGAGATAAAACATTAAGTATGAATATGGCATTATTTTTAGGAAAAAAATAGATATAAGTAAGTACTATAGTAGAAAAAACTATAGTACTTATTTTTTTAAGAGGGAATTGTTTCATAATTAATAAAAAAAGTAAAAAAACTACAAAAAATGTTTTGTATATGATAAAAATTAATAAGGAAAACTTTAGTTTGGAAAGGAAAGTTTATGGAAATATATGTAATGATACTTGTAAATATTGCAATATTTATAATAGGGTTATTTTTTGGAAGTTTTTATACTTTAGCAAGATATAGGATACCAAAAAGTATAGACATAGTAAAAAAGCCAAGTTTTTGTCCAAAATGTAATCATAAACTTGGATTATTAGAACAAATACCGGTTTTATCATATTTAATAAGTGGAGGTAAATGTGTACACTGTAAGAAAAAAATAGATAATAAGTATTTGTTTACAGAAATATTTACAGGAATAATGTTTTTAATAATATATAATGTATATAATCTAGGAGTAATAATTCTTAATTTATCAGGGGTTAGAGTATTAGATACATTAAGTATATTATCAATACTTCGGAATACCATTTATATATAGTTTTATGTATTTAACAGGAGTTATAGACAAAGATAGTAAAGGTATAGATAAGTCAATGCTTGCATATGGTGTTGCACTTACAGCAGTAATAACAGCAGTAAGATATATATTTGAATTAACAAAAAATAATGATATGATGTTATATTCAATAATTTATTATTGTATATTAATACTTATAACTATATTCCAAATGAATAAATATAGGAAAAGTAAAGAAATAAGCTATATAGCAGATGTTATGTCTGTTGTAATAATATTAATGATGATATTTGGACCAATTGTAATGATACCATCTGTTATAATCACATTTATAATATTTATAATGATAGAGGTAATAACTACAAATAATATAATAATGAAAAAATTAGAAAATAGGAAGAAAAAGGAACTTAATAGGGAGAAAGAAGAACATAAACTTAAATGGAAAACTTTTACTCCTATAACACCAATATTAATGATTGTAACAGGAACAATTTACCTATTATATACATCACTTATGTATTTAAGTTAGATTAAATTTAAGATAATATAGGAAAGAATATGAAAAGATTAAAAGAAAATAGAGGATTTACAGGTGTTGATATATCTATTGCAATAATTATAGTAATAATTACAATAGGTATAGTAACAGCAATGTCTACTAGAATATCTAATCAAGTAAGAGAAATGGAGATAGATACAGTTTTAACAGGAAAACTAAATAGTGAGATAAATGATATACGAAAAAGAATAAGAAATGGAGAAATACTTTCTCGGAAAGATTAAATCAATAGAAATAGAGAATCAAAGATATGATATTGAAGTAACTAGTGATAAGATATTAGTAAATAAAATATATAAGGGTGAGCAGATAAGTTTTAGAGAAGAAAATTTAAATGAAACAGGAGAAACTTATCGGTGAAGATTTAAATAGGTTATCTAAAATAGTAGATATGACAGATGAAGATTATCAAGGATCAGGATCTAAAGTACAAGTAAATCTTACTATTGTAGAATCATATATAGAAAAAGATGCATATAGTAATAATAGTATAAGATTTAGAAAGAAAAAAGACACATTGTTAGAAAAAGATAACTTATTTGGAAATGATTTAGGAGTATTTTTAGCAACACCTACAGATAATATTGATGGTAATCGGAAATGTTATAAACGGTAAAAAAGTAAGATTTTGGGTACCAAGAATAGCAGAAAATACAAATGATTCAAATAATACTTCAGGATATACAAGTTATATAGAAAATAAGTTTAAAACTAATTATCGGACGGATATTATTCATATCCAGTAGTAGAAAGTAAGTATAAGCAAACAGAATATGATCCGAATAATAATAGAAAATATGCATATACAAATAAGACAAGAAAAGTAGAAGTAACAGAAAATAGTTCTGAATATAGGAATGTAATATATACAAATAATATAGGAGCTACACAAGCAGAAAATAATGATAAAAAGCTTAAACAAAAAGGCTTTTGGTATAAGTTATATGATGAAAATGCAACAACAGGAGGAAACATAACAGAAAGGATAACTACAATATCAGAACTTCTTGCAAAAGATGTAATGTCAAGAATTACAAATATTAACAATACTTTCTATAATCAAAAAATAGATGCAAATTATCAAAATTATCAAATGCTTACTAGAATATAATAATTAATAAACAAAAGAAAAATAAGGAGAATAAAATGCCAAAAATACCAATAGGTTTAGAATTAGTAAAAAGAGGTATACTTACAGATAAAGATGTAAAAAAAGCATTAGAATATCAAATATTACATCCAGGTATGAGACTTGTAGACATAATAGAAAAATTAGAGATAGCAGATAGAAATGTACTTTTAGAAGAAACAGGAAAGATTTTTGGGATAGAATCTGTAGATATAAGACCAGAAGATATAACAATCCCACTTACAGAATATTATCCGCTTGATATTGCAAAAATAACAAAAGCAATACCATTTGCAGTAAATAATGGTAGACTTAGAGTAGCATTTTCAAGACCAAATGATGAAGAAAGTTTAAAGAAAATAAGGCTTCTTGCTCTTCGGAAAAGGGCTTACATTAGAACCATATTTCACATTTGAAAGTAATATAGAAAGAATACTTACACAACTTGAAAATACAGAAGGAAAAGAGATAAGTGATAATTCTGATGTAACAACATTAATAGATATGATAATAAAAACAGGGATGAAAAAAAGAGCATCAGATATACATATAGAACCTATGGAAGAAACTATAAGGGTAAGGTATAGGATAGACCGGACAACTTATAACAGTATCAAATATGAGTAATAAGAGACTTCGGAAATATAATAGGTAGAATAAAAGCAATATCTAATATGTATCAAGAAAAAAGTATATCACAAGATGGACGTATAATACTTTATCCAGACTATAATATTCGTGTATCATCACAAAAAAATGTACACCGGAGAAAAGATAGTTCTAAGACTTTTAAAGAAAAATAAGGGGATAGAAGATATATTTGACTTAGGGTTTCCAAAAGATGAAGAAATCCTAAAAAACAGTTTTGATAAAAGAAATAGTATAACAGTTATTGCAGCACCAACAGGGGAAGGAAAAACAACAACACTATACAGTATACTAGATTATTTAAATAGACCAGAGATAAATGTAACAACAATTGAAGACCCAGTTGAAATAAGAGTTGAAGGAATAAATCAAATAGAAATAGACGAAAATACAAGTTTTGCAAGTTCTTTAAGAACAGTTTTAAGACAAGACCCGGATATAATTCTTGTAGGGGAAATAAGAGATTTAGAAACTGCAGAAATAGCAATGCAATCAGGACAAACAGGACACTATGTTTTATCAACAATACATACAATAGATGCAATAGAGGTTGTAACAAGATTAAGAAAGATGGGGATATCAAATTATGATATAGCATCAACACTTGCAACATCAGTATCACAAAGACTTGTAAGAAGAATATGTCCATATTGTTCTAAAGAAAGAGATTATACAGAAGAAGAAAAGAAGATAATAACAGAAATAGGAGAAAAAAATAATATAAAGTTTGATTTAACTAAAAAGAAAACATTTGACACTTGTGGGTGTGAAAAATGTAATTATACCGGATTTTTAGGAAGAATAGCGGCATTTGAAGTTTTAAATCTTGATGATGAAATAAAACAGGCTATAATGGAAGAAAAATCAACAATAGAAATAAGAAAAATAGCAATGACTAAAAATTATAGACCACTTGTTGTAGATGCTATAAAAAAGGTTATAGAAGGATATACAACATTAAAAGAGGTAAATAATAAGCTTGCACTATATTAATAAAATATAAAGGAAAATAACATGCCAGAATTTAAATATAAAGCAATGGATAAAAGAGGTAATGTATATACAAGTACATTACAAGCAAAATCTAGAATAGATTGTATAAGTATATTAAAAAGAAATAAATTACAACCTTTAGATATTACAGAAACTAAAAATAATCTTAAAATAGATGACTTTTTAAAAAATAATGATAAATTAGAAACAAAAACAATAAATGAAAAAGATGATAAAAAAGTGTCTCAAACATTAAATCAAGAAGTAGATTTATCATTTTTAACTGGTAATAAGGTTAAAACAAGAGATATAATAATATTTTTACAAAACTTGTTAGTATTAAAAGAAGCTAATTTTAATAATATTGATGCACTTAATATGATTATAAAATCAACAGAGTCAAAAACACTTAAAAATATTATAAGAGAAACACTTGCAGGTATAGAATCTGGAGAATATATGTATGAGACAATGGAAAAATATCCTAAAATATTTCCATTTATTGTTACAAATATAATAAAAGTAGGAGAGCTTTCACGGAACAATGGTTGAAGCTGTTAGACAGTCAATTGAATATATTGAATCATCTGATAGTATAAGAAAAAGAGTAAGAAAGATAGTTCTTCCTAATGTTATAATGTTTGTAGGGATTCTAGCAATGCTTATAATATGTACACTTGTAGCAATACCACAAATACAAAATGTATTTGATTCAATAGGATCAAAAGATAAGCTACCAGAACTTACACTTGCATTCTCAAACTTTTTAAATATGACTATAAAATATTGGTATATACCAACAATTGCAATAGGTGCAATAATAGGATTAATTGTAGCATATTTTTCAACTCCAAAAGGGAAATATCAATGGGATATGTTTAAATACAAGATGCCTATATTTCGGAAAATTAATATATTCACTTGATTATACAAAATTAATAAGATCATTACTTTTAAATATTTCGAATGGAGTTAGAATACAAGAAGCTTTAGAAATATCTAGAAATGTTGTTAATAATCAGATAATGGTAACACTTATAGAACAGGCGATAAACAAAGTATATGATGGTGAAATGTGGATAGAACCTTTTGAAGATGCTAAACTTCGGATCTCCAATGACAACAGAAATGATAAAAATTGGGATGCAAACAAACTTAGCAGAAATGATGAAAAAGTTATTAAACTTAATGGAACTTGATATAAATGATCAATTAGAAAAATTAATGAAGGTATTACCAGAGCTTACATATTTAGTTGTAGGATCTGTACTTATATTCTTCGTTTTAGTAGTACTTGTTCCAGTAATGCAAGTATATATGGGAACATTTGCATTCTCTGCATTTAATGTATAACAGTAAAAAGTATTTAGATATCTTAAATTAAACTGAGGATATTTAGATTTGAAAAGTATAAAATAAAGACTATATCAAAAGAATAATTCTTGATATAGTCTTATCATTCTATACCCTCATTAAAAGTATAGAGTCTTTTAATTCTGCTATCAAAATAAAAATGTCAGAAAGTGGTACGATTTCGTACTTTTTTTCATTTTCAATCATATCCAATAAATCCCCTATATTTTGATTGTAGATTTTTTGCATATAATCTAATATTTCAATGGTCATCTTTTTAAATTTTATTTGATTTTTTTTCTCGAAATATTTTAATAAAATATTCAATTTTTGTTGTAGAAGTCTTTCTTCTATAGCTGATTTATTAACAAAATTTTTTTTAACTATATTATCTTTGGGATTTTTCGTTCCGAATATAATATAATTAAAATTTTCATGATTAGAATAGAAAAATTCTAATTTTTCTATCCCATACAAAAAATTAGCAAAAGATATTACTTTTTTATTTTTCAATATTTCTAAAATATTGAAAAATATTTTAGTTACTTTTTTTATGCTTTGAGAAGCGTAGATAGCTTCTTGATTAATATTTTTTTCGTTTTTTTTCATGATTTTTACCTCCATAAATTTAAATTTAATTTTATGTAACATTATTATGTATATAATATATGATACAACTAAAATTTATACTTGTAAAGATGTTATAGAATGATATTATACTAAACTTATAGTAATTAAAGGTATAAATGGATATGTATTCAAAACTTTGTAAGAAATTTATTAGTATAAGGTAATAGGGAAAATATAATGGAAAAGTTTTTTATTGAAAGATTGAAGTAGTTAGATAATAAAAAACTATATTCAAAATAAATAACTGGTTATAATTGAATATAGTTTTTGAGATTTTAAATTTTACATATTTTTTCTAAAATAGCATCTATAATATCATAAACCTCTTTCAAAGTCATAATATTGTTAACATAGTGAAATTCTTTTTCTAAAACATTTATATTATACTCAAATAAATGTTTTAAATAATATAGAATTTCTTTTAGAATTATTTTAGCTTTTTTGTCTGAACTATGATTCAGACTTAGTAAAATATTATATTTTTTATTGAATATAATATTTTCTTCATTTCTTTTTTGTATAATTTTTTTGTTGTCTTTTGAATTCTTTGATATTTTTATGATTGTAGGATCAAAGAATAAATCATAGAAATAATTGATATCTTTTGATAATTTATCTAATGAAATAATCAAACTATATAGCTGATTATCATTTAATAAACTAAAATTATTTGAAATTCTTATTATTTCAAACAATTTTTCAACATGGTTTTTGAGAAAATCAATTGCTTTTTTTGATTCAAATGATCTCTCAAATTTAATTTTCTTAGCGTCTTTCATTTTTTCTACCTCCATTTTTTAAATTTTTAAATAATGTAAATTTTTAGTGTACAGAATATATATTACAATGAAACTTAATTCTTGTAAAGATGATTTAGATTAGTTATACTAAGGTTATATAAATAAGTAATTGGAAAAATATATATTTAAGGAATTGTAGAATGAGAAATAGTAAGCTTAAAGAAGAATATATGAAAGAAGAATCTTTTTGGCATATTACAAATAAGAAAAATTTAAAGAGTATAAGAGAAAAAGGCATGGTTCCTAAAGATGGAAAAAGGGATGGAGTATTAAAATCAGAAATAGATCCTGTACCTAGAGTGTTTTTTAGTCATGGATTAGAAGCAGTATTATGGCAAGCAAATAACCTAGCATATCTTATAGATAATTTTTGTACAGAACAAATAGAAGTTAAAGAAGATGGATATAATAGAAAAGAGTTAAATAAGGAGATAAAAAAATTTTTAGAAGATAAAGAAAATGGAAAAGAAAATACTAAAGGTTTTATAGATATTGGATTGTTTTTACAAGAAAAGATAAACAGTAAGGGGATTAGTAAGAGCATAACAGAAAAAGATCTTGAGATGGTTTCATATAATTTAACAAAGTCATTATGGGAAAATAGTATATATATTAAGGCAAATTTAGAAGATGGTATAGACTATAGTTATGAAAAAGATTTTAATTATATAAGAGGTGGTAAAACAAAGCCAATGGATAAGGCAAATATGCATACATTTGAGGGAAGAAGTATAGACAGTGAAAAACTAGAAGTTATGTCAGATAATGCAGGAAAACCTTTAAATTCATGGGAAGTTCTTAAACAAATGGCAGAATATTACAAAAAAGAAAATCCAGACAAAGAACATTTGCCAGTAAGAGTTACATCAAGAGGATATACAGATGAAAATGGCAAAACAGTAATAGTAGAAGATACACTAGAAAAAGACTATATAAGTATATTTATGGATATGGAGAAAAATATAGAGGAACAAGAAAAGATAAGCAAAATGATAAAAGGTTTTGCAAAAGATAAAGAAGTTTGCTTGAGGACAAAAGAAACTGAAAAGATTTTCGATGATTTGGAAAAAGATGTAGAAAAAGGAAAAGAAATAGAAGAAAATGATAGTGATAGATACTAAAGAAAATGAAAAGATATATGGTAGAGCATATAGGGAATTATATGTAATAATATTAAATTTAACTAAAGAAATGAAAGAAAAGATACCTAAAAAAGTAATTGAAAATATTTCAAGAAAAATGGACAAAACATATGATTTTAAGTTGGAAAATAATGATATATTTAATTCAGAATATATGGTAGAAACAAAAGCATTATTTTTAGAATTATATATAAGATATATAGCAGAAGATGAAGAAGATTTTTGGGAAATGTATAAGGAAAAAAGGAATGATTTGTTTAAAAAAGAGATTGAAAAAGAATATCTTGTAAGAAAAGATGAAAATAGTAATAGTATTAAAATAAAAGATGGGATTGATATAGTAAATAATATAATAGAAGAAAAAGAAGAAAAGAGTTTTTTACCATCTGAAATTAGAGAAAAAAATATAATAGAAAAGATTTTTAAGAAGGTATTAAATATTATAAAATATATATTTAGTTAAAGTTTAACATGTGTTATATTGACAAAATCTTAATTAAAATATATACTAACATATGTATGAATATCTAAAGGAAGGGATATTAATTTAAAGAAAGGAGCTATAAGATGGCAGTACCAAAAAGAAATCATTCAAATAAAAGAACAGCACAAAGAAGAGCACACTGGAAAATAGAAGCAAAAGGTTTAAAAACATGTCCTAACTGTGGAACAAAAATTTTACCACATAGAGCATGTGCAGCTTGTGGATACTATAAAGGTAAACAAGTATTAGAAGTAAAAGAAGCAAAATAATTTTAAAAATAGCTAGGTGTTTTCATCTAGCTATTCATAATATGGGGATGTAATTGGATATCGACAGGCACTAGGGAAGTATAGTGTAAGCCATAAAGTGAAAGTACACTTAAAAACTAAAATTAAAATTAAACGCAAACGAAGAATACGCATACGCAGCATAAGATCTGTGTACATCTTACCTACTGTTTTGTCTACACTGTGTAGGAATAAGGTGTCATTTTAAGTAGGCAAATACTATATTGATACATATAGGTATAGTATTTAAAGATATGTAATACCTATAATATTTGGATTATTTTTGATTATAGGTAGATATTTTAAAGATAATCTATTTATGGTAGAAAGCATTATACACTATGTCTGGAACGGAGTTCGACTCTCCGCATCTCCACCATTTAAACTCAATTCTATATTATAATATGGAATTGAGCTTTTTTATATTTAATTTATAATTTTAAATTATTAAGTATAATATTATTTATGATAGAGGTATTATATGGAAAATAGGTAGAATTTTAAAGTAATAACATAGGCTTTAGTTAAAAAATGAAAGTAATATTATATTCCAAGAAGATGGAGATTCTGATTATATGCTTGTAAATCTATCCATATATATTTATTATTATTTTTATATTACAATAATGTATATTAATTGAAAAGATCAAGTGATATATAATATTATTAGTAATATAGATATGTTATATTTATTTAAGTTAAAACAAAAGATAAATAAAAAGAATAAAATTTATTAATGGAGGAAATTAAAATGGCTATAAATCCTATAGAAAGAAGAACAAGAAATTCACTAATAACAGGATTATTAATAGGAGGAGTAATTGCAATAATAGTAGGTGGAATATCATTTATGCAAATACAAAAACTAAATGGAGAGATAAAAAAAGAAAAAGGAAAAATAAAACAAGTATATGTTGCAGCAAGAGATATAAAAGCAAACAATGAAGTAAAACCAGAAGATCTTATAAAAGAAGGAGTTGTTACATCTGTATCAAACGATAAAATTGTAACACCAGAAAGTTTAAGTGCGACATCACGGAAGTGTAGCATCATTATTTGAAGATAAAGGAAATGATAAAATTGTAGCAAATGGATCAAAAAAAGAATTTGCATCAACAATAACACCTGGAGGATCAGATAATAACTCAGGATCTTCAAACACATCAAGTGGAAATACAAATAATAATAATAATAGTAGTTCTGATACAAAATCAGAAAAAACTATAGTAGCAACAATAGATATACCCAAAGGTACAATTGTAACAGAAAAAATGCTTACAAATAAACAAGAAGCAGTAACAGATACTAACAATATAACATCAACATATAGACTTGTTGAATATACAATGATAATGTTACCAACAGAACTTGAAAAAGGTGATACAATAGATATAAGAATGTCATACCCAAATGGACAAGACTTTATAGTAGCATCTAAGAAAGTTGTAGAAAAAACAGATTCAATATCAATTTGGATGAAATTAAGAGAAGATGAAATATTAAAAATGAACTCTGCAGTTGTAGAATCATATTCTGTAGAAGGTGCAAAACTTTATGCAGTAAATTATACACAACCAGGAATACAAGCACCAGCAAATCCAAACTATCCTGTAAGTGCAAGAGTGTATGAATTATTAATGTCAGATCCAAATATAGCAACAGCAATACAAAATGAATATAGAAACAAGATAAATACATATACTGCAACAAGAGGATCTATTAATGAAATAATAAAATCTACAGATGATGAATTAAAATCAAGAATAAGTTCAGGAGTTCAAAAAGAAATAAAAGAAAGAGCAGAAAGAAGACAAGCATTTATAGAAGGTGCTAAAAAATAGTTAATAAATATAACATTTAAGTAAAACAAGGGGGCAATTTTGAAAAAGATATGTTTTGTAGGCCGGAATGGATAAACTGGATATAATAAAATATGTAGCAACAATAATAAGAGGAGCAACAATGGAACAAAAAAGTTGCCTTATTGTAGATTTTACTGAAGTTCAAAAATCAAGGTATATAATACCATCAATTGAATTTTCAAAGCCGGTAAAAGGACAAAGATATATAACAACAGAGTCTAAAGTAGATATAGCAGTTCGGATATAATAATTATCAAGAACTTTTAGAAGATGAGATATTAGGTAGTGCTTCAGATTCATCAAAAAAATATGATTTTGTATTTTTTGATGTTGATAATAAAGAAGCAATGGAATCAATCCCATTAGATGTAGAAGATAAGGTGTTTTTAACAACTACACTTGATATCTATAGCTTAGAAAAGGCAGTAGAAGCATTTAGTGGCTATAATTATAATAATGAGGTTCATAGAATTGTATTTGGTAAAAAAATAACATCACAAAGTATGAACTATATAGCATATTTAACAAAAGACTTGAATATAAAATATGAGGATCATGTAATATTATTTCCATATGATAATCGGAGATATTACAGTAATACATGAAAATCAAAGAGGGCATAGACTTAATTTAAGACCATTTTCAAATCAATTTAAAGTAGCACTATCAAGCTTAATAGAAATGGTTGATAATTCAATAGTAAGAGAAGTGTCCAAATATATGAAAATTTTAGAAAAAAATTAATAGGAGGGAAAATGGCTATAGTAACTTTTTGGAGTGAAGATGAAAAGGTAACAAGCCAAACAACATCACTTATTGCATCAGCAGTACAAATGGGTATAGAAAGAAATTTGAAAATACTTATAGTAGATGCATCTTTTAAAGGGGAGATGATGAAAAAGGCTTTTATGCAAGATGAATCAAATACAGACCTTATAAAAAAAATAAATATGGGAAAAGTTGATATATCTGCAGGAATTGAAGGACTTTTAGCAGCAGTTTCAAGTAATAAGATATCACCAGAAACAGTAAAAAGTTATTCAACACCAATATTAGTAGGAAGAGTTGATATAATATATGGACTTAAAACTATTGATAAAAAAGTGTTTGAAAATTCATTAATGCCAATGCTTGAAATGGTAAAAATAGCAGATATGTATTATGACCTTATATTTATAGATTTACAAAAAGGGTTAAGAAATTCACCTGCTATTAATGAAATATTAAAGGCATCAGAGCTTGTAATATATACAATGGAACAAAAATTAGAGCAGATAAACAGGTTTATTGATCTTTGGGGAAAAGATGAAGCACTTCTTAATAAAAATAGGGTAATACCACTTCTTACAAGAGAAGATTCATTTTCTAAATATAATTGTGATAATATAGCAAGGAAAATAGGAATGAAACCAGGAATGCCATCTATTGTATATAATACACTTCTTATGGAAGCAATGCAGGAAGGTAAACTTGTAAACTTACTTATAACATTAAATGATGATAATTCAACATATAGGAATAATTATTTGATAAAGACTTTAGAAGATTTAAATCTTTTAATAATTGATAGGATACAACAATTAAAATATGAGAAAAAATAATACAAAAATGAGTAAAAAGAGGTAAAAATGGAAGCATATATAAATATTGCATTAATTTTTATAGTAATTGTAGCATTTTCAGTTTTCGTAGCAAATAAGGTTAAGAAAAATAGGGAATCAATGGAAGAAAAAGATATAAATGTTGATGATAAAACATATACCCTAGATATGATGATACAATTTATAAAGAAAAGATTAGATGAAATCACAAAAATAAACCTTTATGATATAGGTTTATCAGAAGAAGAATTAGAAAGAAGAAAGCAAAAAAAGTATGAGCTAAAAAAAGCTTTAAAAGGATGTACATATGGAGATGTTAATGATAAAAAATATGTTAAAGAACTTATATTTGACTTACTTTTTAAAGAATATGGAGTAAATGAAGTAAATATATCAAAAGCAATACCATTTGATATACCATCACTTTTAACAGCACAAGATAAGTTTGATATACTTATAAACGAGTATAAAAAAAGCTTTGGATATGAAGCATTAAATGAACTTATAAAAAAATATGATTTAGCTGAACTTAAATATGTTGATGGAAGTAGTAAACCATCATATGTTATAACAGATCAAGATATTCATAATATATATGAAACAGAAAATTTAAATATATCTTTTGAAGATAAGATGAATGTAGTAGTACAAAGAATATATCAAAAATATAAGGGATATAGTTCAATAGATGAAGTACGTGATATGAATATTGATGGTGTGTCACGGAGGAGTATCAGGGCTTCCAGAAAGTTTCTTAAGTCAAGTTGCACAAACAGACCGGAGATTACTTAAAACAAGCAATGGAACATAAAGTACCACGTGCATGTGATAGTATTTGGATATTCTTCAAAGGGGTTTCTGTACGTTTAGCATTTTTATCTTTTGGTACAGAAAGTGAATTAAAACGTGTATGTCAAAATATATATAAATATAATAATCCAGGACAGTTATCAGATACAAATGGGTATAAGATTAATGAAATGAAAGATGGATCACGTGTTGTTGTTGTTAGACCAACATTCTCAGAAACATGGGCATTTTTCGTAAGAAAGTTTGACGTACAAAAAGCTACACTAGAACAAATAGTTAGATATGAAGGAAAAGAAAATGCAATTGCACTTATAAGATTCCTTGTTAAAGGTGCAAGAATTATATCACTTACAGGTGAACAAGGTACTCGGAAAAACAACAATGCTTATGGCGATGATTGAAAGTATTTACGAAACAATGAACCTTCGTATACAAGAAACAGCATTCGAGCTTCACTTAAGAAAGATATATCCAACAAGAAATATACTTTCTTTTAGAGAAACAGATACAATATCAGGACAAGAAGGGCTTGACGTTCAAAAGAAAACTGACGGTTCTGTTAATATAGTACGGCGAAGTTGCGACAGACCCTGTTGCAGCATGGATGATCCAAGCAGCACAGGTTGCATCTAAGTTTACATTATTTACACACCATGCTAAGACATTTCCAAACTTAGTAATGGCACTTAGAAACTCACTACTTAAAACAGGTATGTTTAATAATGAAAAAACAGCAGAAGAACAGGTTGTAGGGGTTTTAAACTTTGATATACATATTGTTAAAGACTTCAGAGGTAGAAGATATATTGAAAGAATAACAGAATGTATACCAATTGAAGATAAAAATGATTATACATTTGACCATAGAAAACAAAAAACATTAGAAGGAAAACTAGATAAATTTATGGATAATGCAACAATATTCTTTACAAAAACAACAAATAGAGAATTGTATAAACATAGAAATATTTTAGAATTCCAAAATGATAAATATGTTTTAGTAAATCCAATTTCTCCAGAAAATATAAGAGAAATGAGAAATAATATGGATACATCAGATATATCAACATTTGATAAATTCTTATATGATAATTGGAAAATAGAAATTCCAAAATCTGCAGAATTTGAAGATGAAATAGCATAAATATAATATAAAATATTAATAGACTGAAGTTTAAAATAGCTAATAGTTAATTTTAAAATATTAATAATATTAAATCATAATTAGTTAAAAACAAAGCAAAATGATAAAATTAATTTTCAAATTACTATAATTATTAAATAAATAAGTGAATAAATTAATTAACTTATGATTTTAAATGTTATTATATAATTAATTATTGACTATTAGTTGTTTTAAATTTAAGAATAATATAAAAAATAAGATAAAGTTAAAAAAGGAGGTATTTTGTGCCTAAAAATATATTACCTATTTTAATTGGTGTAGTAGGGGTAGCATTTGTAGTAATAGTAGCACTATTTATATATTTGCAAAGAAAAAGTAATAATAAGAAAACAAAATATTTAAGAAATCTGGTACAAGGTACTCAAGCAAAAAGATATTCTATGGAAATCTTTTATCAAAGATTTTACTTATTCTGTATGGCAGTACCAGGTATTAAAAGATATACAGAAAAATTAAGAAGAAGAATAGAAATAATAAATCTTGGAGATGAATATTTAACTCGTCAACAAACAGCTAAAATATTATCAAGAATAATACCAACAATCATATTTTCTATTATAGCTATAATGTTATTTACAAATGGTAATAAGCTTCTTATGGTAACACTTATATTACTTTTAATATTTTTAATAGAAACACTTATATCAGGTGCAGTTGATAATATAGAAAATAAGCTTTTAAGAGAACAAATAGAATTTTTTGCAGAAATAAGACATGCATATCATGAATATAATATGGTTGAAGAGGCTATATATGAAGTATCACAAAATGATTCTATGCCAGAAATAGCAAGACAAGGTGAAAAAATACATGAAATTTTAATATCAGATGATCCAGAAAGTGAACTTGAAAAATATTATGATATTGCCCCAAATGACTTTTTAAAAGAGTTTGCAGGAATATCATATTTAACAAGAGAATTTGGTGATAGAAAAGATGAAAATGGTGCATCATTATATTTAAAAAACTTAAATAATATAACACAGGAAATGCAAATTGAAATATTAAAAAGAGATAAACTTGATTATGTATTTCAATCATTATCATTTATAGCTTTAGCACCAGTACTTTTTTTAGAGCCACTTAAAGCATGGGCAATATCAACATTCCGGATTTACTAAACAATTCTATAATGGTAAACTTCGGAACTATTATGCAAATATTTTTGATAGTAACAACAATGGTATCATATATATTTGTTAGAAAGTTAAAAGATAATACAAAAGTTGATAATGTTAACTCAACATCAAATCCATGGCAAAACAAGTTATATAAAAAGAAATTAATTAAAAAAATAGTAGATTTATTTATACCTAAGAAAAAGACAAAAGAATATAGGGAAAAAATAAAGCTATTAAAAGATAGTGCTTCTAAGATGAAGTTAGAATGGCTTTATGTAACAAAATTATCACTTTTTGTATTTGCAACAATACTTACAATTTTAATATCTTTTTGGACACATGCAATATCAAAAGATTATGTATATACAGAGCCTACAGCAGATTATAATATATTAGGTAATCTTCGGAAAATCTGATGAAGCAAAAGCAATAGCTAAAACTAAAAGACAAAATGAGGCTATAAATGCTGTGATAAAAGATCGGAATAACTACAAAACAACTTAATAATGAACAAGAAGCTAAAAGCATAATTTTAAAGAAAATGGATAAGATTAAAATATATAAAGATGTTTCAGATAAAGAAAGAGAAAAAGATGCTAAAAATGTAATAGATAAAACAAAAATTATAATTTCAGAAAGTTTTTCATGGTTTGAACTTGTACTTGCAATAGGTATCGGGTTCATAGCATATTTTGGACCAGAAATGCTTTTAAAATTCCAATTTAAGATGAGAGAACTTGAAATGGAAAATGAAGTTATGCAGTTCCATACATTAATACTTATGCTTATGAAAATAGAAAGAATAAATGTTGAAATGATGCTTGAATGGATCGAAAGATATTCAAATATATTCAGAGAATCTGTTTCAAGATGTGTTAATAACTTTGAATCTGGGGGGTATGAAGCATTAGAACAATTAAAACAAGATGTAACATTCCCAAAATTTGTAAGAATTGTAGAAAGTCTTCAAGCAGCAGTTGATCAAATCCCTATAAAAGATGCATTTGAAGAATTAGAAACAGAAAGAGCTTATTATCAAGAAAAAAGAAAAGAATCTAATGAAAGATTGATTGATAAAAAAGCAAGAATAGGTAAGGCAATTGGTTTTGCACCAATGGTATTATTATTTGTTGGATATTTAATTGTACCAATGGTTGGTATAGGTATAGTAAGTATGGGTGATGCACTAGGTCAAATGTCAAGTGGAGGTAAATAGAATTGGAAAATGCAGCATATGCCTTTAAAATGGCAGCAGGTGTACTTTTAGCAGTACTATTAGTAACAATAATGACATATGTACTAAATACTTATAGAGATACACAAAAAACAATACTTGATGCAAAGGTAACAGAAAGTATTGCACAATATAATGAACAGTTCCGTGCATATGAAAAAGCTCAGATGTATGGAACTGATGTGCTATCATGTTTAAATTTAGCATATAGTATGAATGTAGAAAATAGAGTTTGGGATACATCAGGAATATCAGGAACAAGTAGAATAATTTCAAATAATGATTCAGGCATTGATGAAAGAGCAATAACTGTTATTGTAAGAATGAAACAAGATAAACCACTTCAAAGTACAATAAAACTTTATGGATATACAAATGGTGTAGGAGAAACACCTGTTGGTATTGGTAAAGGAAGTCAAATACAATCAGAAAAGACAATAGAAGATATATTAGGTAAAAATACTAATGAAACAGAAGTTTTTAAAAGAAGTTTTAAAAACATTGCATTAAGTACTAATTTATCTGCAATAGGTGGTAATGAAACATCATCATCTGGTATAACAGAACTTAAAATAGGACCTGTAAATGGTGGTAAATTTACAGAAAAAGATCATAAAAATATGGTAGAACAAATTAAAATGGTTAATTTAAGTAAGGTAAATAGAAGAAATTCAGAATTTGATTATGCTAAAAATAATTGGATAAGATTTGAATGGAAAACAGTAGCAGATGATCTAAAAACAAGACATTTTAAATGGGTTAAAGAAGAAAGTGGAGTTGAAAACGATACAGGAAGGATAAACAAAATAGTATTTCAAGAAATATAATACTAATATAAGGAGAGAAAATGGAAAATGCAAGTAAAGCTCTGTTAATAGCAGGCCGGTGTATTAATAGGTGTATTAGTAATGTCATTTGGAGCTTACTATTTTTCGCAGCTGAGAGATTTTGCTAATAATACTTTTTATGCACAAGAGATAAGAAATCAAGTAGCAGATTTTAATGCACCATTATTTGTTGAATCAAATTCAAATACTGAAGATAGAAAGAAACAAAAAAAAGGTAATAATATAAAAGATTTTGGTGAAAGAATAACAATGGGAACATTAATATCGGCATTAAATTATGCAAATTCAGTAAATAAAGAAGCAAGAGGATATGATAATAGTGGACAAGATTTAATAGATGTGACACTTAAAATATCGGGAAGTAAGACAAATTCTGTAGGAGGTACATATAAGCTTTCACAACTTTATGATAAAAACACAGGATATCCAACAGAAAAATTAAAACAGATAATTATAAATTATAATATAAGAATAGAAGAAGATACAGCAAAAACAAATAATGATGGTAAAACTAGAACAAAAGAAGTAAAGCGTAGGCCAGATATTACTATAACAGATGTTAAATATGATGGATATCAAGGAAGAATCTCTGCAATAACATATAATATAAAAGATATATTAGAACTTTCTCCAGATCCAAATTATAATTAAAGGGATAATATGAAAAATAGTTCAGATTTAAAAACAGTATTACTATTTATATTATTAATAGTGTTTTTTGCAATAATTGGTATATATATATTGTTTGATAAAGTATCAATTATAGAAAAAAGTAATAAAAAAATTTTAGAATATAATAGTAGAATATTAGAAAAAGAAGAAATAGGAAAAGAACTTTTAGCATCAGAACTTTTAACACTTATATATAATGTTGATAATATAAATAAGAAATATAAACAAGAGGATTTGGAAGATAAATATATAAACACAAATATTGATGTAGAAGTTAAAAATGAGAAATATATTGCAGGAAGAGAAGGAAGTAAAAAATATATAGAGCTTAGCTTAGAACAAATAATGAAAAAAGACTTATCGGAATTTACATATCTTTTTAGTGATGTTACATTTGAGATAATTAAAATAGATAAGAATAAACAAGGTAGAATTGTAAATATTATAGTAAGGGAAAAAGAAAAGAAAAAAGAATAAAAACAAGAATATTACAAAAGATAAAAAATAGGTTAAAAAATTGTTAAAATTATAACAAAAATGTTTTAAATATTGAAAAACTATTTTAGTATATATAAAATAATAAATGTTAATATAAAATAAAAAAATAATCAAATAACTTTGATTAAAAAAGGAGGAATTTATGGAAAATGCTTCAAAAGCATTAATTATAGCAGGTGCTATATTATTATCAATATTAATTATAGGGATTGGTATGTTTATATACAACCAAGCACAAGAACAAATAAACAGTAGTGCAGGACAAATGTCACAAGAAGAAGTAAGAGTATTTAACTCACAATTTAAAGCATATGAAGGAAATAGAATCTCAGGATCACAAGTAAAACAATTACTTACAAAACTTGCAACAAATGCAACAAAATTTGATGAAGGAGCAGTAGATGAAAGAAAACCTGCAGTAAAAATTCAAGGTGAAGGTAATCCAACATTTGATATGAATAATTATAAACCTTCAGATTTAAATAAAATAGATATTAAGAGTACAAAAACATATAGTGTTACTATGGACGTAGATAATGCTACTAATATTATAACAAAGATTACAATTGATAATCCTAAATCAGGATCAAGCAGTACTTCTTCAGAAAAGAAATAAGGAAAAATTAATTGATAATAAATATATCTATAGTGCCACCAAGTAAGCTTTGGTGTGGTATATGCAAAAAAGACTTTTGGTGGTATAATTAGGTATAGTTAGATAAAATAGGAGATTTATAGATGGATCAAAATGTATCTGATGCAATGTCTATTGTATTTGGTGTAGGAGTATTTATCATAGCAGTAAGCTTAACGATGTACCTATTTAATGCACTTACAACATCAAGTACTAGTATCTTTGATATTCTTGGTATGCCTAAGTATAATTTAAATGTTTCACTTAGTTCTAATACAAATGAGGATAAAATTGATAAGGATTTAAGGGAATTTGATGTAAGGACAGTTAAAAAGAGTACTATAATACCAATGCTTAATAGGTACTACAAAGAAAACTTTACTGTTAAGTTATATGATAAATCAGGAAAATTAATGCAAGTATTTGACTTAGGACTTGAAGGAGAAGTTGCTAGAATATCTGGGTTATCAGATAAAAGTAAAAAAAATAGCAAAATAAGTGCAAGTAATTTAACTCCATATGAAGAAAAAGTTAAAAATACTTTCGGTAATGAAAAACATCACTTATACATGTTTACAGCACCTTGGAGATCAGCAGCATTAAAAGAAAAAAAAGATGAATTTGCAAAAAGAAGAGTAGAGATGTATGTAAATGGATTTAAATCAGCTATTAACAATATTGTAGTAGATTATAGTGAAAACAGTAATGTTAAAGATAGACATTGGTTTGCAGGATTACCTGATAATACAGAATTTACAGAAACAGTGGTTAAATATCAAACTTCTGGAGATGTAAGATTAAATACAAGTGATGAATACGGAGAAGATCTTGTAGAAGGACTTCAAGGTACAGATAAGATAGAAATAATATATAAAGAAAAATAATAATATATAAGGAGAAAAAATATGCAAGACACATTAATGACAATAATAGCAATAGTAGTTGCGGGGATCCTACTTTTTATATTCCCATTATTAGCAGTTTCAGAAAGAAATAATGATATTGCTCAAACAATAGCAAAAAAAGCAGTTTCTGACTTTGTAAGTGAAGTTTCAACAACAGGAAGTGTTACATTAGAACAGTATAATAAGCTTTTAACATCTTTAAATACAACAGGAAATACATATAATGTATCTATGGAAGTTAAGAAAATGGATACAAATGTTGGGAAAAAAAGCCAATGGGTAAGTGGTGATGTTGTAGGAGAAAATGTACAATATTCAGTATATACAGAACAAATAGCAAAATCTTTAGAAGATAATGGATCATATAATTTAAAGAAGGGTGATACTTTCTCAACAACAGTAAAGAATAATAATAAAACATTAGCACAAAGCTTTAGAAGTATGGTTTTTGCGCAAGATAATGAAGTAAATGAAATAACAGCACAAGAATCAGCAGTAGTTACTGCAACAGGTGCTAGATAGAAAGGTGAAAATATGAAACTGCAAGGAATGACAATAGTATATGTATTAATAATATTACCAATATTTTTTGTAGTTTCTATTGTTATATCTACACAAATACAAATAATAAACGCTCGAATGAATTATGACAAAAAAGTTTTAGGTGCAGCACAAGATGCAATAAAATCTTTTGAGCTTAATACAGCAAATGAAGAATTTTCAAAAGTATCAGATGTTTTAAGAAGTATAGTAGAAGCATCTGTAAATGTATTTAAAGACTCATTAGGAACAAAACTAGGTATGTCAAATGTATCAAAACAATATATAGATACATTTTTTCCATTGGGCGTTTTTACATTATATGACGGATATTATATAAGTTCACCAACAAAAGAGCCACTAACTTTAAATAATAGTAAAGGTAGTGCAATACATATAGATGATGATGAAGCAACCAATTATACTGTTGATAATGATTTAAATGTAAATGTAGATAGTGTAGATATTACAAAAAAGAGTGATACTAATACAAATATAACTCAATCAACAGGTCCTATACAAAAACAAAATCTTAAATTTAGCGGTACAAATACATATAAGCCAATTATTTTTGAAACAAACAATGGAAATAGGTATACAACAAATGCATATGATCAAGATGTAAAAAAAAGAACGAGACATGTTTTAAAAAATTATATACCATATTCTGCTAAATATAGTTTAGCAAGTAGTGGAGGGAATAATGATGATTATATATTTGTTAACTATACAATAGATAATTATATATCAATATATGGTAAAAAAAGTAATTTTACATATAATAAGGCAGGATATCTTTTAGATAAAGATACAACAGTAAGTATATCTACAACAGGGGGAAATCCAGTAAAAAAAGATCCTAATATTTTAGAAAATAAGAGAATGGATTTAGAAAAGACAAGTTTAGAAGATTTTAATGGTTCTGAAAAAAATTTTGGTACAGATAAACAAATAGAAGAACTTGTAGATAGAGCAAGAGAGCAAGGTAAAACTATAACATTAACTGTAACAAATGATAAAATAGCAAGATATAATTCAGATGAAGATGTTCAAAAAAAAGAAATAGAAAAATCAAGTAAAATTGATATAGTATATGATCCTAAAGATGATAAGACAACAATAGCAAAACCAAACAAAAGCTTATATGCAAATGGAGCAAATGGTGGAGATGAGGCATATTTAAATGAATTAAATAAGTATAATGCAGAAAGAGCATATGCAGATCAACAAATAAATGCCATTAAATATTATTTAAAAGCATATAGGTTCTCAAATTGGGTACGTGAAAACTTTGGTAATTTAAAAGAAAGTGATAAAGTAAATGATGATGAAGCTAAAAAAATACGTGAAAAATATCCAGTAGTTTTTGAAGATTTTAAAAATGATAATAAGATATTTAGTGATAATATTTTAGAGGCAGATTCAACATTTAATGATCATAAAAGGAAAGTTATAAAAGATAATATACAATATAATCTTATAGTTGCAGCTATAAATTATAATATGCAAAAATTTGGAGATACTCCAGAATTTAAATTACCACAAATATTAGATACAGATTGGGATAAGATTATAAACAGTGTGTCTTTTGTTGTATTTGCAGAAGGACTACGGAGCAAATAGCAATATAAATTATAATAATTATGTTATAGCAAAAAGTACAAATAATGAATTTAATATAACAGACAATACTTTAGTTTATGTAAGAAAAGAAGCATTTAACACTGAAGATGCTTTAATAGCTAAAAATAATGGAATAAACCCATATTATCAAAGCCTATATTCAGATGATATTTTTAATAGTAAGAATTCTGGAGAAAAATATATAGGAAAGAAATTAATAAGATTTGAAAGTGATGGAGAATATAATAGTAAGACAAGAAAATATTATTTTGATCATAAAAATTATGCTGATATGTCTGTAGTAATGCCAACACCAGAACAAGTTAAAAGAAAAGGAAAACTTAATGATCTTCAACAAAAGATATATTCAACAGCTCTTGCAAGTGAAAGACAGGCATTATATAAGATGATGGAACCCCGGATACAATGCTACTTTAGAATATGTTAAAGAAAATAAAACATTTAGAGTAGGAGAAGAAATATCAGTATCAAATGATGTTAAAGGAAATAATACATTACAAAGTGTATCTATGCTTGTAAATATAGAAATGCCAAAATATAATTCTAGTTATATACAAAATAATGCAAGTCAAAATGAGATAATATCAAATAGAGAAATAGTATCAACTGTAAAATTCTCAATAGGAGATGATAAACCAGATTATATAAAGACATTTAAACTTGTGCCTTTAAAAGGTAATATAGCACAGGTTATAGAAATAGATAATTTTGATCCTAAAGCAAAAAAAATTAAAATTAAAGAAATAACTATGACAGAGAACAAGCATGATATAACACCAACAGCACGGAACTATAACAAATATACAAATATATTCATATTAATTGATATAAGAATAGGAAAAAATAATGGCAAGAAAGAAAAGAAGAAATAATATAAATATAGATGATATTGAAAGTGGTTATAATATTATAAGAAAATATTGGAAAATACTTCGGAATAATAGCACTTATTTTGATAATAGTATTAATAACATTAATACTATTAGGATATAAGTTTAATATTGACCTAAATCATAATAAGTTAGAAATAACAAAAGTAGAACAAGATAAGAATAATATTGGTATTAGAGAAAAAGAAGATATTAATAAAAAAGTTATAGACAATAATCAAAATAATGAGATAAATCAAAATACGAATACATTTGATAAAACAGAAATAGGAACAACAAAAAAAGATTATGATGATGGTAAGAAAGTTTTAGCAAATGTTGTAAATGTAGTAGATGGAGATACTATAAAAGTAGAATTAGATAATCAAAAATATACGGTAAGACTTGTAGGAGTAGATACTCCAGAATCTGTTCATCCAAATAAGGAAAAAAATACTAAAGAAGGCAAGATAGCATCAGATTATACAAAAAATAGGTTAACAGGTAAAAATGTTTATCTTCAAAAAGATGTATCAGGAACAGATAAATATCGGAAGACTTCTTTCATATGTATATTTAGAAGATCGGAAAAATGTATAATGAAGAATTATTAGAAGAAGGATATGCAAAAGTACTTAAAATAGCACCAGATGTTAAATATCATAAAACATTTGAAATAATACAAAATAAGGCAAAAGAGGAAAAGAAAGGAATATGGAAATGAGAAAAAGAGGGTTTGAGATAGTAAAAGGATATAATGAAAAAGAGATAAATATTCCAAAAAGGAAAACAAAATATTCTGCAGGATATGATTTTGAGGCAGCAAAAGATGTTGTTATATTACCAGGATATGGAAAACCAACACTTGTTCCTACAGGAATAAAGGCATATATGGAAGATGATGAAGTTTTAAAAATATATAATAGGAGTTCAAATCCTTCAAAAAAACATATAATCTTAGCAAATGCAGTAGGAATAATAGACAAAGATTATTATGGAAATGAAAAAAATGATGGGGAAATATTTTTTGCATTTTTTAATATAGGAAAAGAAGAAATAACTATAAAAAAAGGAGATGCAATAGGACAAGGGATATTTCAAAAATACTTGTGTGTAGATAATGAAGAAGAAATTTTGAATGAAAGAAGTGGTGGGTTTCGGATCTACAGGTAATTAAAAGATAAAAAGGGGAGTTATGATAAAAGTAATTAAAAAAAGAAGTGGAATTACAATGATGGCACTTATAATTACTATTATTGTTATGGTAATTTTAGCAGGAACAGTAAGTACATTGTCAATATTAAATATAAGGGAAGTAAAATCTAGAACATATAAAAGTGATATGGCTAAAATTCAAAAAGCTTTTTATGATTATTTTGAAAATACTTTAACAAATTCAGAAAAAAGAGAAACAAATGAAAAGCTAGAAGAGATAAGAAGAAGGACCATAACTTCAAATATTTCAGGTGGAAGTTTACAAGAAAATAATATTACAATTCCAGAAAAGAACATATATAATGCTAGATATGTTAAAGTTACTAAAGAATTGATGAACTTATTAGATATTAAATATACAGGGGATATGCAAACATATATCTCGTTGAAAGATTTAAATATAATAGGTAGTGTAAATGGTAGTACTTCATATAATAATAAGCCATTATATACACCACGGAATTTTAGATACAATAAATTAAATAAGTGCACCCTTAAAAAAGCCTTTTAAATAGATATTTTTAGGTAAATAAAAAGGGTGTATTTTTAAAAATAAGAGTAATATAGTAATAAAGGTAAAAAGTATGGGGAAGAACAAGAAAGGTATAACACTTGTAGCACTTGCTATAACAATAGTTATAATGATAATACTAGTTGGTGTTTCAATATATTTAACAATATCTGATAATGGATTAATACAAAAAGCTACAGAAGCTAATAAGAATCAGACATTAACAGAATTATATGAAATAACTGATTCAGAATTATCATATTTAAAAATCGCTGGAAAAGCAAAAGGAAAAGAAGAAATAAGTATAGAAAAATTATACAATAGGAAAGGTTTTTCAGAACATTATGAGATAAGAGATGGTGGAATATGGGATAAATCAAGAAAAACTGAGATAATGAAAAAGTCAGAGTTTGATGAATATGTTAAAAATAAACTGAAAAGTGATGATTCTGATGATATACATACAGATCCTCCAATAGTAAATAGCATAATAAATGAAGATACTGTAATAACAGGTATAGGTATAAAAAATAGTATAATAAATGTAGATATTGCAGGAAACAATTATACAGGTACTGTAAATATGCAAGGAGAATTTAGTATAAATATACCTAAACAAATAAGTGGAACAATTATAAAAGTGACACAAAAAGAAGAAAATAAATTACAAAGTGCAGAAATAAAAATAGAAGTAAGAAAAACAAGGTTAAATAAATTAACTATAAACAGTGTAAATAGTAATGATACATATATATCAGGAAAAGCAGAAAGATATGCACAAATAAAACTTGTAATATCAGGAAGAGAGTTTACACGGAAGTTCTAACTATAATCGGAGAATATAATATATATGTAGGAAATCTGTCTGATGGAGAAGAGATTATAGGTACACAAACAATTAATGATAAAATTACAAGTGATGAAACAAAAATTGTTGTAGGAACTCGGAAAAGCACAAAAACCTACTATTGAAGATGTGACAAGTGAAGGACTTACAGTAACAGGGAATGCTGAGAGAAATGCTAAGATAAAAGTATTACTTGAAAATAATCAAGAATATATAGGTTTTGCAGATGATTCAGGTAGATATAATGTAACAATACCAAGACAAGATGCAGGGAAAAGAGTAAGAGTATCTCAAACAACCGCAACAAAAGGAGAATCAGAATATCAAGAAAGAAATGTAAGAGCAGTACCTTCAAATAAACCTATAGTGTATGAAATAAATAGTGAAAATACATATGTGACAGGAAAATCAGAACCACTTGCAAATATAAAAGTTATATTAGAAGATGGAAGACAATATACAGGAACATCAGATAATGTTCGGAAACTTTAGTGTAAATATACCAAAACAGGATATGGATAAGAGAATATGGGTAACACAAACACCACAAGGTAGAATAGAATCTGCAAGAGAAGAAATAAGAGTAAAAGGAATTCCTGCATCTGTACCTATAGTAAATGAAGTAAATAGTGAGACAACACAAATAACTGGAAAAGCTGAGAACAATGCAAGAATAGTAGTTAAATTAGAAGATAATTCAACATATACTTCAAATGCAAATAGTGAAGGTAATTTTAGTGTAACAATACCAAAACAGGATATGAACAAGAAGATTAGAATTACTCAAAAACCTAGTAATAAGTTAGAATCAGAGGTTGTAGAAATACAAGTAAAAGGTATAAAAGCATTAAAACCTACAATATTAGATGTATATGAAGGACAAACAAAAATTAAAGGTAATGCAGAAAGATATGCAAATGTTAAAATAATACTTGGAAATAATCAAGAATATACAGGACAAGCTGATAGTAACGGAAATTATACAATAACAGTTCCAGCACAACAAGCAAATCAAATAATATATGTTACACAAACACCTAATAGAAAAATGGAGTCAGATAGGGAAAGTACTATAGTTAAATATACATCAGTAACTGGTAATTTAACTATAGACCCTGTAAACTCAGGACAAGATACAGTATATGGTTGGGCAAGGCCTAATACACAAATACAGATTTCTTTAAATGATGGTAGTATGCAGTCTATAGAAGCAGAAGGAAATGGTAGATGGAGTTATAATATTGGATATAATAGAGGAAACCAATATATAAAGGCAAGACAAATACAAGCAGATGGAACATGGAGTAATTTTAAATATGTTTCAATAACTCAATTAGAAAAACTACCAAATATAACAATAGATGAAATAGATAATAATCAAAGCATATTAAGAGGGAAAGGGTATCCACGGAGCAACAGTATATATATCTGGAGCAAACTCAGGAAGTAAATACACAGAAGTAGATAGTAATCGGAGATTGGAGCATAGAAATAGGAGAAGGAAATCGGAGGAAACGAAATATATGGTTATCAGTATAATATACAAGGCAGACAAAGTAGTGATTATACATATATAAGAGTAAAAACATTTCCAAAATTAGATCCAATAACAATAGATGATAATATAGATAATAATCAAAGCATATTAAGAGGGAAAGGGTATCCACGGAGCAACAGTATATATATCTGGAGCAAACTCAGGAAGTAAATACACAGAAGTAGATAGTAATCGGAGATTGGAGCATAGAAATAGGAGAAGGAAATCGGAGGAAACGAAATATATGGTTATCAGTATAATATACAAGGTAGACAAAATAGTGATTATACATATATAAGGGTACAAAAAACACCTAAACCAGATAGATTAGTAATTAATCCAATAGATACCTCACAAAGAATAATATCAGGAAGAGCAGTACCTGGAGCAAAGGTAGAAATATATCATAATAGTTATGGTACATATAATGTAAATGCAGATGGAGCACGGAAATTGGAATTATGATTACAATAGAGATTTAGTGGCAAATCAGGAAATAAGAGTAAGACAATATGTAAATAATACATGGAGTGATTATGTATACAGAAGGGTAGTGCAGTTACCAGCAAAAAATAATATAACAATAGATCCGGTAGATACATCACAAAGAGTAATAAGAGGAAAAGGAGAACCAGGAGCCAAAATTCAGATATATCATAATAGTTATGGTACATATAATGCAGATGTAGATAGTAGTCGGAAATTGGAGCTATGAATTTAACAGGGATTTAGGAGCAAATCAAGAGATAAGAGTAAAACAATATAATATAAAAGGAAGGCCAGACTATAATTATTATATATATAGAAGGGTAGTGCAGTTACCAGCAAAAAATAATATAACAATAGATCCGGTAGATACATCACAAAGAGTAATAAGAGGAAAAGGAGAACCAGGAGCCAAAATTCAGATATATCATAATAGTTATGGTACATATAATGCAGATGTAGATAGTAGTCGGAAATTGGAGCTATGAATTTAACAGGGATTTAGGAGCAAATCAAGAGATAAGAGTAAAACAATATAATATAAAAGGGAGGCCAGACTATAACTATTATATATATAGAAGGGTAGTACAATTACCAGCAATAAATAATATAACGATAGATCCAGTAGATACATCACAAAGAATAGTAAAAGGAAAAGGAGAACCAGGAGCAAAGGTTCAAATATATCATAATAATTATGGTACATATAATGTAGATGTAGATAGTAATCGGAAACTGGAGTTATGAATTTAATAGGGATTTAGGATCAAATCAAGAGATAAGAGTAAAACAATATAATATAAAAGGGAGGCCAGACTATAACTATTATATATATAGAAGGGTAGTACAATTACCAGCAATAAATAATATAACGATAGATCCAGTAGATACATCACAAAGAATAGTAAAAGGAAAAGGAGAACCAGGAGCAAAGGTTCAAATATATCATAATAATTATGGTACATATAATGTAGATGTAGATAGTAATCGGAAACTGGAGTTATGAATTTAATAGGGATTTAGGATCAAATCAAGAGATAAGAGTAAAACAATATAATATAAAAGGAAGGCCAGACTATAATTATTATATATATACTAGAGTTAAAGGATTACCTATATTATCTAATCCTACTATCAATCAAATTAATTTAACAAGTCAGTGGTTATCTCGGAAAAGGGGAACCAGGAGCAACAATATATGTGTATTCTGAAGGAACACGTAAGTCAAATCAGACACAAGTAGATAGTAGCCGGAAATTGGACAGTAAATATTGGAACACAACAAGAAGGTAAAAGGATAAAGGTATATCAAGATGGAATAAAAGGAAGACCTAGAAGCCAAGATGTATATATGTTTCCATCATAAGTTTTAAAGAATAATATACTTAATTATTTTGGAATAAGGCTTTAGACTAGAGTTTGAAACATTGTTTCAAAAGTCTTACAAAATCATTTCGATTATGTTTCGGAAAGGAAAAAAAGATGAATAATATAAAAAAATAAGTTATATTATATGTATAGTAATTTGAAAAAAATAAAAAAGAAAAAGGAGAAAAATACAAATGAAAACAAATAATAAAGGTATAACATTAATAGCACTTGTTATAACAATAATAATACTATTAATATTAGCAGCAGTTGCAATACAACTTGCTTTAGGAGACAATGGATTGATAACTAGAGCACAATCAGCACAAAAAGATCAAACAATAGCAGAGTCAATTGACACTTTTAAGACTCTACAAGCAGGAGTATGGACAGATTATCAATCAAAAGCAGATAAAACTTCAACAGAAAAAACAAAATATATAACAGATTTAAATGCTGTACTAAGTAAATGTTGTGCACCAGCTATTAAAGGAGTAACAAGTTCAGGAACATTTTCTTATAATTCAGGAACAGACAAATTTGTTACAAGTGCAGTTAGTTTAATTTATGGTGGTAGTACATTTGCAACAATAACAATTGATGCAGATAATGGAGCAGCAACAGTTACAAAAAATTAATTATTAGAGAAAAAAGCTATAGGCATATGCCTATAGTTTTTTTCTTTGCTTACATATATTTAAGTTACACTTTTGATAAATATATTGAAAATATGATAATACTTGTAATATAGTAGTTGTATAGGATTTATGAGAGGTAAAAATGAATAGAAAAGAAAAATTACAACTAATATTAATGATATTATTTTTAGTAATACTACTAGGAGTAATAGGATATATGGTATTTAATAAAAGAAAAGAAACTGTACATCCAAAAGCAACATTTAAAATAAAAGATAAAGGAAATATAGTTATAGAACTATATCCAGAAAAAGCACCAAATACAGTAGCAAACTTTATGAATTTAGTAAGTAGTCGGATATTATAATGGAAAAATAGTATATGGAAGAGATATAAATACTATACATGTAGGTAGAATGCAAGATAAATCAGAACAACCTGTAACACTTAAAAATTTAGGAAAAGATTCTGATGAAAAATATATGATAAAAGGTGAGTTTTCTAATAATGGATTTAATAATGACTTAAAACACGAAAAATATATGGTATCAATGGGAAGAGCAAATTATACTCAAATAGTACCAGGATTAGTAGAAGAAAGTTATAATTCAGGGCGGTGGACTATTTAATATTGTAATGAAAGAAGATAGTGCATTAGACCGGAAAATATGCAGTTTTTGGTAAGATTATAGAAGGACAAAAAATAGTTGATGAATTATATGAAAAAGAAGAGATTCTTCGGAGATGAAAAAGAAGAAGAAGGTATAAAAGTTCTTTTAAGACCATATAAGAATAAGGTTGTTATAGAAGAGGCGACTATTGATACAAATGAACTTCCAGAAGTAAAAACAGAAAAGTATTTTGATTTTGATAAATATATATTTGATTCTGTAAAAAAACAATTAGATAAAGGGAATAAGAAAAATATACAGGTTGAAAAATAGGAGAATACTTATGAAAAGAACAAAAGGGGTAACACTTACATCACTTGTAATATCAATAGCTATCCTTCTTATAATAGTAACATTTGCAGTAAATGTAGGGTTTGAAAATATACAAAAAGCAAAAGTAGAAAGTTTTAAAAATGATGCAAAAATCATATCAGAAGTTATAGAAGTGTTAAGACTTAAAATAGAATCATTTCCAGAAATACAAAAAAATAGTTATTTAAATAGGTTAACATTAAATTCAGGAATAAATGAAAATGAACTTAATAACTATTTAAAATCAAAATCACAAAGCTATAATAATTTACATCAAGATCTAAGAGCAAAAGGAATAAACCCTAAATATATATCAATGAATTCACTTAAAAATATTTATGAAGAAATTATGAAATTAGAGTTTAAATTAGGAGACAAGGATAATATGCAAAATATATGTGTAGAATATTATAGTGGTGAAGTAATACTTATTCCTAATAAACAAATACCATATATGGGAAAAGAGATAAGAGTATTAGCAGATATTTAAATTTTAAATATACATATATTTGTGTTATAATGTAGGCAATAATTGTTATAGGAGAAAAAATGAAAGGGATAAAATTAAGAAGAATTATAACTACAGCTATAATTTTAGGACTTTGTATATATGTAGTTCCAATAATTGCAAGTATAATGTTTAAAAGTACTTTTAAAGACCTATATGTAGGAATAGAAGAGTCGATATCAGAAGATATAGAGGTAGCAGAAGCAAAAGTATCTAAAAGTGAAGGATATATATATATAAAAAAAAGAAAACAAGATGTAGGTGATATTAAATATTTGGCAATAACATTATTAGATGATGAAAAAGAGGTAATATCTAAATTATATGTTGACATAGATAAAGAGCTTCCAATGGATAAGCCATATAATAAGATGGTATTAGAAAAAATATTTAATGCACCAGAAGTAAATTATGCATATGTAAATAAAATAGATAGATTACCAAAAGATGTAGTTATAGAAGGAATCTTATGGGGAATAGATGAATATAATAATATAAAACGTAAAATAGAAGATTATACAGGAGTATATATATCACCATTGTTTATACTAAGAATACTTGCAGGATATATAGTATTATAATCATTATAATTGTACAAAGGATAGAAAGAAGGTATTATGGATAAAGATAAACTGAAAAAAATAAAAGAATATGCTAATAATTTAAGAATAAATATATTAAATATGGTATATAATGCAGGATCACGGACATATTGGTGGAAGTATGTCAATAGCTGATGTATTATCAGTGATTATGAATGATTTTGATATAAAAAAAGATGAAATAATATTTTCTAAAGGACATGCAAGCCCTGCACTATATTCAGCATTTTATTTAAACAATATTATAACAAAAAAAGAGATAGACGGATTTAGAAAAATAGATGGAACATTAGAAGGACATCCATCAATACATACAAAAGGAGTAAAAGTTGCAACACGGATCTTTGGGACAAGGATTATCTGTTGGACTTCGGAATGGCACTTCGGTAAAAAGATGTCTAAAGATAAAGGAAGAGTATATGTTATAGTAGGTGATCGGAGAAATGCAAGAAGGAAATATTTGGGAAGCATTAAATGCTATTTCTAAATATAATCCAGAAAACTTAATTGTTATAATAGATGCAAATAATATACAATTAGACCGGATATGTAACAGATATTATGAATATTTATCCATTAAAAGAAAAATTTAAGAGCTTTAATTTTAATACAATAGAAGTTGCAGGACATGATATTGAAAAAATATTAGATGTTTTTGAAAATAAGCTTGATAAAGAAAAAACAAATATAATGATAGCAAAAACTATAAAAGGTAAAGGAATATCTTTTATGGAAAATAAGAATACATGGCATCGGAAAAGCACCAAATAAAGAAGAATATTTAAAAGGATTAGAAGAATTAAAAGGAGGTGCTAGATAATGAAAAAAGCTACAAGACAAAGTTATCGGAGAAATACTTGCAAAGCTTCGGAGAAGAGAATAAGGATATTGTTGTATTTGATGCAGATCTTTCAAGTTCTACTAAAACAAATATTTTTGGAGATAAATTTAAAGATAGATTTTTTAATGTAGGAATTGCAGAACAAAATATGATAGGGATGGCAAGTCGGAATGTCTAAAACTGGTAAAACTGTATTTGCATCAAGCTTTGCAGCATTTTTAACAGGAAGAGTATATGATCAAATAAGATGTAGTGTTGCATATTCTGAAAGTAATGTAAAACTTGTTTCAACACATGCAGGATTAACACTTCGGAGAAGATCGGAGCAACACACCAAATGCTTGAAGATATAGCTCTTATGAGGGTACTTCCTAATATGTATGTATATACAGCATCAACAGATATAATAACTAAAAATGTTATTGAAAATATAGCAAAAGATCAAAATCCAAGTTATGTTAGATTATATAGGATGGAGACAGAAGAACATTATGAAAAACTTACAAAAGAAGAAATAGAAACTTGTTTAAAAAATGGAATGCTAGTAAAAGGAATACCAGGTGTAGAACTTGAAAATCATGATATTATAATTGTAACAATGGGTGATATGATAGATATAGTATATAATGTTCAAAAAAGGCTTAAAGAAAAATATGAGACAAATTGTTTGGTTATAGATGTTATAAGATTAAAACCATTTAATGAAAAAATGATTGTTCAAATATTAAACAATATAGAAAATGCTAAGATAGTTACTGTAGAAGATCATAGTATATATGGAGGACTTCGGAAGCATAATATCTGATACTATTACAAAAGAAGAAAATAATGTATTGAATTTAAGAAAAGTGACAAAAATTGGAACAACAGAATTTGGAAAGTCTCGGAAAACCATTAGAGGTTTTAAGAAAATTCGGACTTTCAGAAGAAGATATAATTAAAAAAATAATAATGTTGTAAAAAAATAGATATTGAGGTGAAAATGGAATACGGCAGAGTATATTCAGAAAGAAAGAAAATACCTAAAAAGCCAATGGAAAGAATATATGTTATGTTATTTTTTGTATGTATGGTACTTTTTGTAATAACAGTATCAAATAATGTAGTAACTGAAAAAAACAAAAATATATTTTATTATGATGGTGAAAAGGTAAAATTAGATAATGTAATAGAAAAAGAAAAGAAAAATGATAGTCCAAATAGTGAATATATATATTTTATGACAATGTCAGATATAAAGAAAATTTTTGATAATAATCTTATATATGAAGAAACAAAAGGACAAATAATAACTACAAGTGATACACATGTTGCTATGATAACAATAGATAGTAATATAATGAATTTAAATGGAAGTGAAATAAATATAGGAAAGGCTCCATATAAGAAAGATGGACAAGTATTTATACCATTAGATGCATTAAAAGGAATATATGAACTTGATATAAAAACATATGAAAATAAAGTTGCAATATTTTCAAGATCAAAAAAACAAGAAATATTTAAATTAAAATCAGATGAAAAATTGAAATCAATACCTAGTTTAATAGGTGGTGATATTGTAACAGTTACAAATAAAGAAAATCTTATATTATTAAAAAAAGAATCTGGTTTTGTTAAAGGAATGACAGAAAAAATAGATGTTCGGATATATAGAAGAAAATAAGATAGAAACAATTACTCTTGTAAGAGAAAACTATATAGAAGAAGCAAAAAAAGATGTAAATATAATAACAAATTATAATGATTATAAGATGAATTTTGAAAATGTAAAAAAAGATAATAATAAAAAAAATATTGCACTTGTATCAAATTTTATTATAAAACAAAATGGAGAAATACAAACAAAATATGCAAAAGATAATAAATCATATATGGCATATATAGCAAAACTTGGAGAAGAAAATATAGAAAGTTATGGACAGTTTAGCTTAGAAGAAAATAAAGGAACAGAGATAATGAATGACTTAGTAACATTTGAAAAAAGAAATATCTTGATAACAAATATATTAAAAAAATTATCAGAATATGATATGAAAGGGTTAGAAATAGAAGTAAAAGATGTACAAGATACTAGAGCATTTATCAGGTTTATAACAGAATTAAAACCAAGACTTAAAGAAACAGGAAAAAAACTTGTAATTAAAAATTATGAAGGAATGTCAGATACAATAAGAAAAATGGCAGACTATACATATTAAAGGAGAAAAAAAGTATATGGATGAGGATATGTTTGAAAATAATATGGAAAATGAGATAGATAATAGTTTTGTTATAGACTATAGTGAAGAGCCAAATGGTAGAAGAAGAGGAAGAAATAGGAAGAATTTAAATAATATCTGGAAGATAGGGATAATTGTAACTATAGTAATATTATTTTTAGGTGGAATAATAGCATTTAGTATATATAATAATAATTTATCACCAGTAAGTAAAAAAGGTGAAGGAAAAGATATAAAATTGTTAGTAGAAAAAGGTGATACTGTAAAAGAAATAGCTAAGCTTTTAAAAGAAAAAGGAGCTATAAAAGATGAAAATACTTTTAACATATATACAAGAATAAATAGAAAAACATCATTTAAACAAGGAAGATATAAGTTTAGTACAGAAGATAATGTAAAAACAATTGTAGATAAACTTGTAAATGGTGATATAAATAAAGAAGAAATAAAATTACAACTACTTGAAGGTAAGACCATTAAAGATTTAGCAGAAGTTGTAGAAAAAAACACAGTAAATACAAAAGAACAATTTTTAAATAAAATGAAAGACAAAGAATATATTAGGAAACTTTCAGAAAAATACTGGTTTATAGACTATAATACTGTAACAAATCAAGATATATATTATCCACTTGAAGGTTATCTTTTCCCAGATACATATATATTTGATAATAAGGAAGTAGGGATTGAAACAATTATAGATGCAATGCTTAAACAAACAGAAAAAAGATTAGAAGAATATAAGAATATAAAAGGGAATAAGATTCTTACAGTACATCGGAGTATTAACACTTGCATCTGTTGTAGAATTAGAAGCAGGAACATCTAGTACTAAATCAGAAGAAAAAACTCTTACAGACAGAGAAATAGTAGCAAAAATATTTATGAATAGATTAAATAAAAAAATGAGTTTACGGAAGTGATGTTACTACATATTATGCATTTGGAGTAAAAATGTCTGAAAGAGATTTAAGACAAAAAGAATTACAAACATATAATCCATATAATACAAGAGGACCAAATATGAATGGAAAACTTCCAATAGGGCCTATATGTATGCCAAGCAAAACAAGTATAGCGGCAGTTATAGATTTAGTTAAAAATTATACACCATCTGATGAACTATTCTTTGTTTCAGATAAAAATGGAAAATTATACACAACAAAAACAAATGCAGAACATTTAGCTATAATAAAGAAATTAAAAGAACAAGGATTATGGTTTGTATATTAATAAGAAAGAATTTAATAAATTTAAAATATAAAAATTAAAAGTAGAAATTTAAGTATGGAGAAAGATTTTAATGAAAGAAATAACAATATATTGCTATAATAGATGTACAACATGTAAAAAGGCAGAAAAATATTTAGAAGAAAAGGCAACAAAAAATAAAAATATAGTTATTATTAAAAAAGATATAATAACAGAACATCCAAAAAAAGAAGAGATGGAAAGACTTATAGAAATAAAGGCAGGAAGTGTATTTGATATTACAACAGATGATATGAGAAAATTTTTTAATACTTCACGGAATATTATATAAGGAAAATAATATAAAAGAGAAAATAAATGATAGTAATGTTGGATTTAATGAATTAGTAGAGATCCTCGTATCAGATGGTAAAATGATAAAAAGACCATTAGTGATTATAAGAGAAGTAGATAAAAATTCTAGTAAAGTAGATGAAAACTCTAATAATAAAATGGAATTTGATAACATTAAAGATATATTACTTGGATTTAAAGAAGAAGAATATAATGAAAAAATATAATTTAAAATATATCTATATAATATAGTTTAAATTAGAAAACAACTAAAGATAAGGAAATAGGAAAAATTATGATATTTAAAAGAAAAGATGGTACACTTGATAAAAATGTAGATATATTTGAAAGAATAATGCCTATAATAATGAAAGAAAGAAATGATGCACTTGTATATATAAAAAAAGATATTCCTTTAGATGGTATGAATGAATATATAAGAAGTAAGAAAGAAGAAGGAATAGAATATACACATATGGAAATTATATTCACTGCTTTTGCACATCTTTTAAAAGAAAAAACTAAACTTAATAGATTTGTAATGAGTGGTGAAATATACAATAGAAATACGATAGATATATCTGTTGTAGTAAAACCAAGATTAGAAGAAGATGTTAAAGAATCAGTTGCAAAATTTACATTTAATGGAAATGAAAAAATTTTAGATGTAAGTAATATGATGAAAAAAGAGATTTCTAATATTAAGAATAACAAGGATAGTAGTGTAGATGATTTGGCAAATAAGTTTAAAAATATACCAACTTTTATTCTTAAACTTGCAGTAAATAGTTTAATTTTTTTAGATAAGATAAATCTGTTACCTAAAAGTATTATTGATAATAGTCCATTTCATTCAAGTATATTTGTAACAAATGTAGGATCTATAGGTCTTGATACAATATATCATCATATATATAATTTTGGTACTGTTCGGAATATTTGTATCTATTGGTAAGAAAAAAGAAAGAATGAAACTTGTTATAGAAGAATTAGAAAATGGTGAGAAAGTTCAAAAAATTGTAAAAGAAAAATATTTAGAATTGGGTATTGTATCAGATGAGAGAATATGTGATCGGACATTATTTTTCAAATTGCTTAAAAAAATTTATAAAATATCTTAAAAATCCAGAGTTATTAGATAAAAAAGAAGATATATTTGTTGAAGAAAATGAGAAACAAGAAAAACTTAGAATATATAATAAAACAAAACTTAACAAAAATGTAAAAAAAGTATTAAAAAAAGCTAAAAATATAGATAAAGCATAATTTATAATTATATAATAAAAATATAGAATATATAGTTTAAACTATATAATTACTAAAGAAAAGGGGAAAAATATAAATGGCAGAAGAAAAAGAAAAAAAGACAAGAAAAACAACAAGAACTAATACTAAAAACACAACTAAAAAAGAAACTAAAGTAGAAAATAAACCTACTAAAACAGCCAAGAGTACCAAAAATACAAAAGGTACTACATCTAAAGTAAAAAAAACAAATAAAAAAGAAGAAGATTTAAGAGAAGAAAAAATAAAAAAACAATCAGAAATAGATAAAAAATATTCTGTAGGTATTGACTTAATAATAGCATTATTAGGTTTAATAATATTAACTGCAATAGTATCATTTACATTTAAAATAAGTGATAAGATATCTCAAAATACAAATGTTAAAGAAAATAAAGGATATATAACAGAAAGTTATAGGAAATATTAATAAAAATTTCAAAAAAATAAAAAATAAAAATTAGAAATTAAAGATTAAAATAAAATTGTAAAAAGAGAGAGTTATTATGAACTTTAATAAATATAAGTTATCAGAAAAATTTAATGAAAAGAAAAATGGATATGAAAAAATTATAGAGCAAAATACTAAAGAGTATTTTGCTCTTAATAAAAAATTAAATGATTTAATAAGTGGGAAAGAAATTTTAGATACTAATAAAGAATATGAGATATTGAATTTAAAAACAAAATTATTAACATTAGAAGTAGACATAAATAGCAATAAAAGAGCAATTGAAGAATTATATATAAGAGAAATGGATTCAAATTTAAATAAATCAAGACTTAATAAAGAAATAGATTCGACAGAATTTGCAGATCAAAAGAGAAGATTAAATTCAATGAAAATATTTAATGGATGCAAAAATGATATAAAAACATTAAACTTAGAAGATATTATTATTGATTTTAAATTAAGGTTAGAAGAATTAAAGAATTCATTAAAAATGACAACAGTAGAACAAAAAAATATCAATATCAAAGAACTTGAAAGAGAAAAAGAAATAACTAGACAATGTTATGAATCTTCACAAGAAAAATTAATAAATGAAAAGTATGATTATGACTATAAGAATATATATTATGACAGAAAAGTAGGGAAAATAGATAGAGAAGAACAACAAGAAAAAATAAAAAATCTTAAAAATAAAGAGAAAGTAGAGCCTACAGATGAAGAAGTTGAAAAAATGGTTGATGATTTTTCAGGAAAATATCTAGAAAAAGAAGAGATAGTAAATGAAAAAGATAATAAAAATGCATATGAAAAAGAGATAAGTAAGAGAAATAATTTTTCAGTAGCAGAGATGTGGAAAGAAAATGAAAAACAAAATCTTGATGAAATACATGAAACAAGTGCATATACAGGGGCACAATATTTAAATGAAAAACATTATAAGATTTTAGCAAATGCTAGGGATAAAGGTGTTACTGAAAAAGGTGAATTTGAATATATGAAAAAAGAACTTGGAAAAGAGTATTCAAGGGGAATAGAAGGGGAGAAAAAAGAGTTATTTGAAGAATTTGCTAAACTAGAAGTAGATGGAAGATATACAGATAATCCAAAGCTTTTACTAGAATTTGAAAAAGTAAAAGGACTTGATATTGAAGAAATTGAAGATGTTATAGGTTTAGATGTATCTGATATAAAAAAAGATATATATATTGCAACATATGAAAAACCTGCAATTGATGAAAAGACAGGAAAAGAAATAATGGAACCTATAAAAGAATATTATATAAAAAATGAAAAAGGTGAATATAGTATTATAGGAAATGGAGATAAAGAAAATACTAATATAACTGTTGATGGTATTGAGTTTAATGTAAAAAATGAGAATATAGTAAAAGGTGATAAACTTGAAGAAGTCACACAAAAAGAATGTGCAAAAAATATTATAAGAAATGAAGTAGAAGATTCATTTGGAGATGGAAGACAAGTAACACGGAGTATCAGAAATAACAGATTATGAATTTTTACGCGATTTTACAGAGCAGCTTCGGAATACCTGAAGAAGAAGAATATGGAGACTTATTTGGGAGAACAGTTATAGTATCAACTGTAAATGAAAAAGGTGAAGAAGATTTTAATATAATGGTTAGTGTATCTGATGATAAAGGACGTATTAAATTTGAAGAATTAAGAGGAATTACAGGAAAAGAAAAAGAAGAAAACAAGGAAATATATACAACAACAGGTAGAAAGCTTTTTGGAAATGCAGATGAACTTAAAAAAACAGAAAGTTTAAAAGAATTTGAAACTAATAGTGGTAATAGATATACAATAACAAGAGATGAAGAAGGAAATCTAGGCTTTAATGAGATATTTAGAGAAAATGAAAAAATAACAAGTGCAAAACATATAGATACATATTCATATGATTATAAGGAAGATTTAATTAATAATTATGAAGAATTTGATATAAACCAATCAGATGTAGAAAAGGCAAAAGAAATATTTAATAGAAGTAAAGACGAGATGGAAAAAACCCAAGAAAATACAAAAGAAGATAAAGGTAGGGAATTATAATGGTTATAACAACAAAAGAAATGTATTCAGAAGTATATGGGATACTAAAAGCATTAGGGGACAAATATATAAACAAATTACCAAAGACAGTACTTAAGGTTATTACAGAAAGTAAAGAAGAAAACTATAATCCAGAATATAGTATGAGTATTCCTTTAAAAGAACAAGATATTAATAGGAAGTCATTAGCTATGATAGCATTATTTCATTATAATTATTGGTGTGAAACAGAGGAAGAAAGAAAAAAATTTAAAAATATGTTAGAAACAAATGAAGAAAAACACCAAAAGGAAATGAAAGAAAAATATAGTAATGATAAAATTTTTAACAATAGAAATATAAAAAAAGAAGAAGAAAAAGGAAATATAGAAACAACAGAAGCTAAAAATGAAGTTCTTTTAGATTCAAATATTGTAGAATATAAGCAGTCGTTTTTTAATAAGGTAATAGATAAAATAAAACAATGGTTTAATATATTTAAATAATATGTACTAGCTAATATTAGGCTATTAAAATAATAAAATATATAAAGGAAATAACAAATGAAAAATTATAAGCTATCAGAAGAAAACAAAAAAATAGAAATAAAGCATAAGAAAGATATAGAAAATAATACAATAAGAAGAGATAGAATATATGATAAAATAAGAAAATTAAAAACAGAGAGTCAACTTACACAGGATGAAAGAAGATACCAAATATTGAATGCTGAAATAGAACTAGAAGAATTAATTATGCAAATAGATAAAAGTAATAATATACTTTCTGAGTTATATGCAAAACAAGCACAAAGTAATATAAATAAAAAAGAGCCAGATTCTACAACGAAAAGAACAAAAAATGATTTAATAAGCTATATTGATTTAAATAATTATATGAATGAAAAAGATATGCTATATTCAGATATTGAAATTTTAGAAAAGAAAATAAGTCTTGAATATCTGAAAAAAAATCGTGGTGAAATTGATGAAGAAACGTTAAAAAAGAATGTTGAAGAACTCAAAGATAAGATAAATAATAATAAAAAGACTATAGACTATTATGAAATGGATATTAAAGAAGCAAATTATAAGCATAAATGGTTTGATATAAATAATGATTTTAATGAAGGCAAAATAACACATAAAGAGTATAAAGAAAAAGAAAAGGAGCTAGAGGAAATAAAAGATGATATTAAAGCTCCTAGTAGAAAAGAAATAAATGCTATTTTTGAAAGGGTTGAAGAAAAAACTTTAGAAGTTGAAGTAGAATCAAAAAAAGAAGAAAAAAGTTCAGATAAAGAATTTGAAAATGAATTGGATGTATATGGTATATTAAATCATGAACCTCGTAAGCATGTGGATAAAGAAGAAGAAAAAGATTTGGATAAAGAATATGAAGATTTTAAGAAAACATTAGATGAAGTAGAATTTGAGAATGATTTCGATAAAAGTTTTATAGAAATGCTAATAGGAGACTTTGGTAGTAATGGAATAAATGAATCAGACTTAGAGAATGCAAAAAGAGTGTTTAATGAGTCAAGAGAGAATTTGGAAAAAGGGAAAGAAAAAGAAGAAGTAGAAAAAGTAGAAAAAACAGAAAGAGGTATTTGGTAAAATATTATATTAAATAACAAAAATGTAAAAAAAGTATTAAAAAAAGCTAAAAAAATAATGCTATTATATTGCATAATATAGTAAATAATGATACAATAGGATTATAAATTGTAGTTGGGGTATCTTAATATGTGTAAATCTTGTGAAAAATATATAAATGAATAAGAATGATAAAAAAAGGTAGGCAGTATTGCTCTACCTTTTTGGTGCGTTTAAGATAAGATATAAACATACAATAAATTTAAAAAGAGGAATTAAAAATAGGTGTATATTTCTTATGATATATTTAATATATACATATAATTGCAGTGAATATGTAAATATATATCTATTTTATAAGAAGGACTTTTTAGATTCTGCTTAAATTTTAAAAATTAAGAAATGAAAGGGGAATATTTTGGCTAAAGTAAAAGACAAAAAAGTAGAAATGGTAGATATTACAGAAGAAAGAAAAAAGCAAATAGAAGAAGCAGTAAAAAAAGTAAAACTTACTAAGATATTTAACGAAAAAGCAGAAAGATACACATTTTCAAAAGTAGGTGATTTACTAAATTTACCAAACTTAATAAGTGTACAGTTAGATTCATATAACTGGTTTATAACAGAAGGTTTAACAGAAGTATTAAAAGATATATCACCAATACAAGATTATAATGGGAATTTAATACTTGAATTTTTCGGACATAGATTAGAAGATACACCAAAATATGATTTAGAAGAATCAAGAGATAGAAATACAACATATTCTAAAAGATTATATGTAAATGTAAGACTTATAAACAAGGAAACAGGGGAAATAAAAGAACAAGAAATATTTTTAGGAGATTTCCCTATAATGACAGAATCAGGAACATTTTTAATAAATGGTGCAGAAAGAGTTGTAGTAAGTCAGCTTGTAAGATCACCAGGTTGTTATTTTGTAAATGTTGATTCAAATAGTAAATATAAGACTACACCATTATATAATGCAACAATAATGCCAATAAGAGGGGCATGGATAGAGTTTGAAACAGAAACAGCAGGAACAGTATTTACAAGAATAGATAGAACAAGAAAATTACCAGCAACAACACTTTTAAGAGCATTAGGATTAGAAACAGTTGATGAAATGGTAGAACTATTTGGAGAAGATGAGGCATTATTAAAAACAGTAGAAAAAGACCAAATAGAAACACAAAATGAAGCATTAATTGAAATATACAAAAAATTAAGACCAGGAGAACTTCCAACAATTGATGCTGCAAAAACATTATTTGAACAATTATTCTTTAATGTAAGAAGATATGATTTATCAAGAGTTGGTAGATTTAAATATGATCAAAAATTATCATTAGCAAGTAGAATAAATAAACAAGTTTTAGCAGAAAATATAATTGATAAAGAAACTGGTGAACTTTTATTCGAAGCAGGTAAGAAACTTAAATATTCAGAAGCTCTTCAAATTCAAAATATGGGAATAAATAGAGTTAAGGTTAAATTTAAAGGAAAAGAAATTGTAATACTTGGTAATAATACTGTAGATTTAGAAGCATTTGTTTCTGAAGATGTAAAAGAAGAAGTAGGAATAAAAGAAAGAGTAAACTATACTGAACTATTAAAAGTTCTTGAAAAAGTTAAAAATGATGAAAGTTTAGACCTAAAAGAAGAACTTAAGAAAAATAGAGCAAGACTTGTTTCAGAACATGTAACAAAAGAAGATATATTATCAACATTTAACTATATATTAAATTTAAATCATGGATTATATAAGATTGATAATATTGACCACTTAGGAAATAGAAGAATAAGAAGCGTTGGGGAATTATTACAAAACCAATTTAGAATTGGGCTTACAAGACTTGAAAGAGTAGTAAGGGAAAGAATGACAATCAAAGACTTAGATACTATAACACCACAAACACTAATAAATACAAAACCAATTACATCAGTAGTAAGAGAATTCTTTGGTAGTTCACAATTATCTCAATTCATGGAACAAACAAACCCATTATCAGAACTTACACATAAAAGAAGAGTATCATCATTAGGACCTGGTGGACTTTCAAGAGATAGAGCAGGATTTGAAGTACGTGATATTCACTATACACATTATGGAAGATTATGTCCTGTAGAATCACCAGAAGGACCAAACGTTGGACTTATACTTTCACTTTCAGGATTTGCAAGAATAAACGAATATGGATTTATAGAAACACCATACAGAAAAATAGATCCTGTAACAAAGAAAATAACAGATGATGTTGTATATATGTCATCAGATATGGAAGATAATTTTGTTATATGTCAAGCAACAGAACCTGTAACAAAAGATGGCAAATTAAAAAATGATAGAGTAAGAGCAAGATATTTAGATGAAATAAAAGAAATGGATAAAGATGAAATAGACTATATGGATATTTCACCAAAACAAATAGCATCAATAGCAACAGCTATGATACCATTCTTTGAAACAGATGACGCAAGACGTACACTTATGGGTGCAAACATGCAAAGACAAGCAGTTCCACTTTTAAGAACAGACTCACCAATGGTTGGTACTGGTATGGAATATAGAGCAGCAAAAGACTCAGGAGAAGTTATAAACTGTTTAGCAGATGGTCATGTACATAAATTAACAGGTACAGAAATAATTGTTAAAGGTGATGATGGTAATATATATACACATCATTTAAGAAAATTTAAAAGAACAAATGCAAGTACATGTATAAATCAAAAACCTATAGTAAAAGAAGGAGAAAAAGTATATAAAAACCAAATAATAGCAGATGGTATGGCAACAGATAAAGGTGAAATGGCACTTGGTAAAAATGCAGTTGTAGCATTTGCAAACTGGGAAGGATATACATTTGAAGACGCGATTTTAATAAGTGATAAACTTGTTAAAGAAGATACATATACATCAATACATATTGAACAATATGACTTTGAAAGTAGAGATACAAAACTTCGGACCAGAAGAAATAACAAGAGAAATACCTAATGTTGGTGAAGATGCACTTAAAAACCTAGATGAAACAGGTGTTATAAGAATTGGGGCACATGTAAAACCAGGAGATATATTAGTAGGTAAAATCTCACCAAAAGGTGAAACAGAATTAACAGCAGAAGAAAAACTATTAAGAGCAATTTTTGGAGAAAAATCAAGAGAAGTTAGAGATGTTTCATTAAGAGTTCCACACGGAGAAGAAGGAACAATAATTGATGTAAAAAGATATACAAAACAAAATTCTGATGAATTAAAATCAGGAGTAAATGAAGTAATTAGAATATATATAGGACAAAAGAGAAAAATAACAGTTGGAGATAAGATGGCAGGACGTCACGGAAACAAAGGGGTTATATCAAGAATATTACCAGCAGAAGATATGCCATACTTACCAGATGGAACACCAATTGATATAGTATTAAATCCACAAGGGGTTCCTTCACGTATGAATTTAGGACAAGTACTTGAAGTTCACTTAGGTGAAGTAGCAAGAACACTTGGAGTTAAATTTGCAACACCAATATTTGATGGAGCATCAGGAACAGATATTAAAGAATTATTCAAGATAGCAGGAATAAGAGAAGATGGTAAAACATACCTATATGATGGAAGGACAGGAGAAAGATTTGATAATCCTGTAACAGTTGGAATAATGTATGTATTAAAACTACATCACCTAGTAGATGATAAGATACATGCAAGATCAACAGGATCATATTCACTAGTAACAAAACAACCATTAGGTGGTAAAGCACAATTTGGTGGACAAAGATTTGGGGAAATGGAAGTTTGGGCTCTAGAAGGATATGGAGCAGCACATACATTACAAGAAATGTTAACAGTTAAGTCTGATGATATTAAACAAAGAGAAAAAACATATCTTTCAATTGTTAAAGGACAAAACATACCAAAACCAGGAATACCAGAAAGTTTTAGAGTTTTAGTAAAAGAATTGCAAGGACTTGGATTAAACTTAGAAATGTATAAAGAAAATGATGAAGAAGTAGTATTAAAAGAAGATGAAGATTTAGAAAAAGATAATACTATAAGAAGTAGAGATGAAATAGTTCATAAACATAAAGAAGGTAATGGAGAATCAGATACAGAAATAGAAGAAAATGATGTTGATGATGATAACATAGATGAAACATATGAACATGAATTTGAAGAAATATTTGAAGATGATGGAATGCAAGTTTTTGAAGATGAATCAGAATTAGATATGTAATTTAAAATAAGTGAAAGGAGAATTATTGTGGAAGAAATGTTTGACAAAATAAGGATTAGCTTAGCATCTGATGAACAAATAAGAGAATGGTCACACCGGAGAAGTTAAGAAACCTGAAACTATAAACTATAGAACATTAAAACCAGAAAAAGATGGGCTTTTTTGTGAAAAAATATTTGGACCTACAAAAGACTGGGAATGTCATTGTGGTAAATACAAAAAAGTAAGATATAAGGGTATAATATGTGATAGATGCCGGAGTTGAAATCACTAAAAAAACAGTAAGAAGAGAAAGAATGGGACATTTGGAGCTAGCAGCACCAATTGCCCACATCTGGTTCTTCAAAGGAATACCAAATAGAATAGCATTAATGCTTGATGTATCACCAAAAGCATTAGAAAGAGTAATATATTTTGCAACATATATAGTAACAGAAAGTAGTGTTAGTGATATCAAAGTATGTGATATATTAACAGAATCTGAATTAATTGCAGCAAAGGAAAAATATCCAAATGGTGAATTTAAAGCAGAAACAGGAGCAGAAGCTTTAGAAAAACTATTAAAGAGAATAAACCTAGAAGAATTAAGACAAAAAATAGAAAAAGAATTAGAAAAAGCAAGTGCAGGTAAAAAAGGAAAACTTTTAAAGAAATTAGATACAGTAGAATCATTTATAAAATCTGGGAATAAACCAGAAAGTATGATTAAAAATGTAATACCTGTAATACCACCAGATTTAAGACCAATGGTACAATTAGATGGTGGAAGATTTGCAACATCAGATCTAAATGACCTATACAGAAGGGTTATAAATAGAAATAATCGTTTAAAAAGATTAATGGACTTAAATGCACCAGAAATAATTGTAAAAAATGAAAAAAGAATGTTACAAGAATCTGTTGATGCATTAATGGATAATACTAAGAGAGGAAAACCTATTACAGGAGCAGGTAATAGACCACTTAAATCATTATCAGACATACTTAAAGGAAAACAAGGACGTTTTAGACAAAACTTACTTGGAAAACGTGTTGACTATTCAGGACGTTCAGTTATAGTTGTAGGACCAGAACTTAAACTATATCAATGTGGATTGCCAAGAGAAATGGCTGTAGAACTTTTCAAACCATTTGTAATGAGAGAACTTATAGCAAATGGAATTGCACTTAATGATAAAGCAGCAAAAAGAATGGTAGAACAACAAAAACCAGAAATTTGGGAATATTTAGATAAGGTTATACAAGACCATCCAGTATTATTAAACCGTGCACCTACACTACACAGATTAGGTATCCAAGCATTCCAACCAGTTATAGTAGAAGGAAGAGCAATTAAACTTCATCCACTTACTTGTGCAGCATTTAATGCAGACTTTGACGGAGACCAAATGGCAGTACACGTACCATTATCACCAGAAGCACAAGCAGAATCAAGATATTTAATGCTTGCAACAAACAACCTTATAAAACCTACAGATGGACAACCTATAACAGTTCCATCACAAGATATGATTTTAGGGGTATTCTACTTAACACTTGAATATGAAGATGCTATAGGAGCAGGAAAATACTTTAAAGATAAAGAAGAAGCATTCCTTGCATATCAAACAAAAGATGTAACATTACAATCACCTATAAATGTAAGATTTAAAGATGAAAAAGGATCTAAGATAATTAAAACAACAGTTGGTAAATTAATACTTAATGAAGGAATACCACAAGACTTAGGATATGTTGATAGAACAAATGAAGATAATAGATTTGAACCAGAAATATCTTTTGTAACAAGAAAGAAAAATATAGAAGATATAATTGATAGATGTATCCGTATACATGGACTTGATAGAACAGTAGAATTACTAGATTTTATGAAATCATTAGGATTTAAGTACTCTACATTTGCAGGATTTACAGTTTCTGCAGCAGACGTTTCTGTACCAGAAGCAAAAGCTAAGATTATAAAAGAGGCTGATAAACAAATAGACCTAATAGTGGAAAACTATAAAGCAGGGCTATTATCAGATGAAGATAGATATAATGAAACAATTAAAGTTTGGGCAAAAGCAACAGATGATGTACAAAAAGCTATGGAAGCAAATTTCGACCTATACAGAAACCCAATAGCAATGATGGCACACTCTGGAGCAAGACGGAAACGTAAAACACTTAAGACAGATTGCAGGTATGCGTGGTCTTATGGCCGATACTGCAGGTAGAGCGGTTGAAATACCAATTAAATCTGCATTTATAGAAGGTCTAGATGCTCTTGAATACTTCATATCATCACACGGAGCAAGAAAAGGGCTTGCAGATACAGCACTTCGTACAGCAAACGCTGGATACTTAACAAGAAGACTTGTAGATGTATCACAAGATATTATAGTAAGAGAAGAAGACTGTGGAACAACAGAAGGTGTTACAGTTAGAGATATAGTAGATGATGGACGTGTTATCGAAAAACTTGAAGATAGAATAAGAGGAAGATATGCACTAAAAGGAATTAAAGATCCAGAATCTAAGAAAACTATAGTTTCTAAAGACGAACTTATAACAGAAGAATTAGCAAAAGAAATAGTAAATGCTGGTATAACAGAAGTTGAAGTTAGATCAGTTGTTGGATGTAAATGCCTACACGGAATATGTAAAAAATGTTATGGTTCATCATTATCATCTAAATCAATGGTAAACTTAGGGGAAACTTTAGGTATAGTTGCAGCACAAGCGATCGGAGAACCAGGTACACAGCTTACAATGCGTACATTCCACGGTGGTGGGGTAGCAGGTGGAGACGTTACACAAGGTCTTCCTAGAGTTGAAGAATTATTCGAAGCAAGAAAACCAAAAGGTGTTGGTATAATTGCAGAAATAGATGGTACTGTTACAATATCATATGATGAAGAAGGATTAAGAGATCCAGAAATAACAATAACAGGAAAAGATGAAACAAGAACATATTCAGCAAATCAAAAAATACTTTCAAATATAGCAAATCCAGAATTAGATGAAAAAGGAAAACCAAAGAAAGTTAAAGTTAAAGCAGGAGATCCTTTAACAGAAGGTTCACTAAATCCAAATGATATCTTAACAGCAGTTGGAATAAAAGGGGTATATAACTATATCGTAACAGAAATTCAAAAAGTATATAGAAATCAAGGGGTTGACATTAATGATAAACATATTGAAATAATTATAAAACAAATGCTTAGAAAAGTTAAAGTTATTGAACCAGGAGATAGTAAATATATGACATCAGCACTTGTAAATGTTGTAGAATTTGAAAAAGAAAATCAAAAACTAATAGAAGAAGGAAAGAAACCAGCAGAAGGAAAACAAATACTTTTAGGTATAACAAAAGCCTCTCTTGCAACAGATAGTTTCTTATCAGCAGCATCATTCCAAGAAACAACTAAAGTTCTTACAGATGCAGCTATAAAAGGTAAAGTTGATGATTTAATCGGAGTTAAGGAAAATGTTATAATAGGTAAATTAATACCAGCAGGTACAGGATTTACAGATTATAGAGAACTTACTACAACTACAGCTATCCAAGATGAAGCAGTAGCTAAAATTCGTGCAGAAAGAGAAGCAGTAGAATCTGCAGAAAGAGAAGAAAGTAATAAGATAGCTTTAGAAAGAGCAAGACAAGATTATGAATTATAATATTTTATATAAATATTATATAGTATATGAAAAAATGGTACATGTCTTTGTACCATTTTTTGTTATCTAATTATATTAGATACTAAAAAAGAATGACAAAATAGTATATAATATATATAAAGACTAAAAAAGATAAAATAAAAGATGGTTATCAAAGAGGTATAATGAAAATAATTGATATAATAGAAGATGGATATGGGGTAGGAAAAGAAAACCGGAATGGTATATTTTGTTAAAAATGGAATATATGGAGAAGATATTGATTTAGAAAAATCAAAAAAAGATATAATAGGAACTGTTTCATATATCGAGAATAAGATAGTAAAAAAAGAAAGTCCATATTTAATTACTGATAATAATAGGATAGAAGAAATAGTTAAACATATAAAGACTAATATAGATAGTGTTGCATATTTAGAATATGACATTGAAAAAAAATTAAAGAAGGATTTTGTTGTATCTAGTTTTAAAAAGTTTGGTAAGGTAAAAGAAGAAGACTTAGATTTCAAAATTATATCAAAACTTGATGTATTAGGTGATGAAAAGAATAGGTACAATTATAGGAATAAGGTTAGTTTAAAGGTAAAAGTGTGTAAAGATAAAGAAAATAAGGAAACAGCTATATTCCGGATATTATAAAAAGAAGAGTAATGAGATAATACAAGTTTTAGATTGTATTCTTGCAAGTGATAAGATAAACAATATTATATCTGTATTAAGTGATAATAGGAAGAATAATAAGTTAATAGAAGAGTTAAAAAAAGAAAATATATCTGAAATTATAATTAGAGATGTAGAAGAAGGTATAGCAATATATCCACAAATTAATTCATTAGAAGAAATATTAAAAAATAGAAATATTAGTATAGCACATAATAAATATACGAATAAAATTAGCAAAACTAAATATATTATAGGAGAAAAGTCATTTTTTCAAGTAAATAAGTATAATACAGAAAAACTATATAACAAGATATATGAATATGTAGAAAAGATTATTGAAGAGCAAGAGAAAGAATTAAAAGAAGATAAAAAAGAAACTACAAATAATGATAATGTTGATAATATTAGAATTTTAGATATATATTCAGGAGTGCGGAAGCATAGGAATATATGTTAAAAATATGATGAATAATGACAATATTAGTATTGTAGGGGTTGAAATAGTAGAAGAAGCAGTAAAATTTGCTAAGATAAATGCAAAAAATAATGGTATAAAGGATTATATGTATATTTCAAGTACTGCAAAAGATATATTGAATATGGTACAAAGTAATGATATTATAATAGTAGATCCACCAAGAAAAGGACTTGATAGAAAGCTTGTAGATGGACTTATTAAAAAAGATGTTAAAAATATAGTATATGTTTCATGTAATGCAAATACACTTGCAAGGGATTATAATATATTTAAAGAGAATGGATATATATTAAAAGAAATATCATGTGTAGATATGTTTCCAAATACAATACATGCGGAGGCAGTTACCCTTTTAGTTAAGTCAGGTACTGACGCAAACTAAAAGCAGATGTACGTCCTATGCAAGGCACGCCCAAGAAAACGAGCAAGGCGAAGTT